>Ga0208623_100085_pt1 | contig 137325 bp, 116 predicted proteins | sample HotLakConsUCCL28_FD_184737 | JGI IMG/M metagenome (GOLD analysis project Ga0208623, IMG submission 184737) | Hypersaline microbial mat communities from Hot Lake, Washington, USA - Hot Lake Consortium UCC-L28 (SPAdes) (version 2) ...
AGGTCATGTTAGTAAACGGGGTCAAAGCCACCAGAAGAAAGCACGACCTGGCTCCCGCCGCTTCCCGCCTATAGGATCTTTCATCCTCCGGGGTGGCAGCAAGTCCCCGCGCCATGAAGGTTAGTAAACGGGGTCAAAGCCACCAGAAGAAAGCACGACCTGGCTCCCGCCGCTTCCCGCCTATAGGATCTTTCATCCTCCGGGGTGGCAGCAAGTCCCCGCGCCATGAAGGTTAGTAAGTGCCACCCAATGCCCGCACCCGCCTCGCCAGATCGGCCACGTGCCGATCATGTTCGCCGATCTGGTGCAGCGCCTCATCAAGTTCGAGAAGGTAGTCACGATTGCTGCCGCTCGGCCCGCTGGACCGGGCGATGTGCTCGGCCATCGCCGCCGGCTCATCGGGACCCAGGAAGGCGGGATTGTCGGCGCCGGCCAGATACACCGAGCCGTCGACCATTCGCTCCCCATCGTCCAGGGTGATCACGACCCGATGGCGTTCGTAGCCGTTCTTTTCGCGATGGTCGAGGTGTTCGAAGACCGAGTGGTCGACCTCGAAGGCCACGCCGCGACAGATCGCCGCGGGCGAGGGAATCAGGGTGAGCACCCGCCCGGGTGCCTCCGGCGTGCCGCGATGATCGTGAGATCCTTGCCAGAAACGCCGGGCCCAGCCGGGAATGCTCGCGATGTGGCGGCGAAGGTAGGGAAAATCGACCTTGTAGATCAACGAACCGTATCCGAACACCCAGTCGGTCGGAGCCGTGTTGTCGTTTTCGGGACGGGATTCGTTCATGCTCGATCAAGTATAGGGCCTTGGCCCCGCCAACCCCGGCTGTCAGAATAGCGCGCATGAAGACACCCCGATTCCCTCGCCGCTGGACGCAGATGACCCGGCTGGAAACCTTTGCCGATGCGGCCTTTGCCTTTGCGGCGGCGCTGCTGACGATCTCGATCGACGAAGTGCCGTCGAACTATGATGAGCTGCTCCTCGCGCTGCAGGGTGCCCCGGCCTTCGCCGGCGGCATGCTGATCATCCTGTTCTTCTGGTATGCGCATCAACGCTGGAGCGATCGGTACGGTCTCGAGGATCTGCCTTCGGTCCTGTTGACCTTCGGTCTGGTCATGATCGTGATGATCTACGTCTATCCGCTCAAGATTCTCATGCAGACCGGGTTCTCATACATTACCGGCGGCTGGCTCGCAGCCGGGTTCGAGCTGGACAGCTTCCGTCAGTTCCGCGTCCTGGTCTCGATCTTCGGCTTCGGCTTCGTCTTGCTGTGCGCCATCATGGCCGGTCTTTACTGGCACGCCTGGCGACTGCGCGAAGCTCTGGGCATGAGCCGGGAGGAGGCGTTCGACACCGCCACGGAAATTCTTCGCTGGCTGTTCCCGGTTGTGGGTTCCTTCGCCATCGTCGCGCTGGTGTGGCTGCTTCCGGACGAGCACGTGTCGCTGGTACCCTTCCTGTTCCTCGTCCTCGGGTTGATCGCTCCGATCAACGACCGCATTGCCGAGCACGCAGCCAGGCGACGCTTCGGCGGAACGCGGTAACCGGCGGCTGGAAGTCTTCACATGTCCTTTGCGCCGGTGAATCGGTCACTCACGTTTCAACGGGTCGGCGGGTTAGCCTTGTTCCCACATTCAAGACCGGAGTAAATCCATGTTTGATGCAAGTGCCGTTTTCTACCTTGCGATATTCACCCTGTCTTCCGCGCTCATTGTCGGCTTCTGGCAGTATGCCCGCGTATCGAAGAGCCTCGAGAAGGAACGAGCAAAGCGCCGTAGCCGTAACTGAATATCGCTGAAACGTTCTTGCGCGAGCGCCGCTGTCCCCCGGCACTCGGTCCGTGCCGGGGGACGAACGGCAGCCCGACGGAATAGCTTCAACGCTTCAGACCACCACTGAAATTGAATGGGCGGAGCCGGGCTTGACAATCACGCGAAGCTTTGCGTTAATGCGGTTCATGGAATCGAGCCCTTCGCACCAAATCGTCCCCACCATGTGTATGTGCATGTGTCTGCCAGCGAAAGCTGCGGACTCGTGCATGGTCATGACCTGATTCCTATCATCTGATTCATCCATGAGAAAACCCGCAGCGGCCAGGCCGGTGCGGGTTTTCTTTGTTTTCGACCTCATCCGTCTTCCGCTGCGATCCGCCGGCCCGACGCCCAGCGCTCCGGGCCTCCGACATCGACGCACGAGGAACGACGACCATGAGCAAGAACCAGCCCCACCGATTCGAAACCCTGCAGGTTCACGCCGGCCAGCAGCCGGCACCCGGAACCAATGCCCGCGCGGTGCCGATCTATCAGACCAGCTCCTACACCTTCGATGATTCCGGCCACGGCGCGCGCCTGTTCGCGCTCGAGGAGTTCGGCAACATCTATTCCCGGATCATGAATCCGACCACCGATGTCTTCGAGCAGCGTATCGCTGCGCTCGAGGGCGGCGCCGCCGCGGTAGCCACCGCCTCCGGACAGGCCGCGCAGCTCCTGGCTCTGACGACGATCGCACAGTCCGGCGACAACATCGTCGCGTCGTCGTCGCTGTACGGCGGTACATGGAATCAGTTCAAGGTCGCACTGCCGCGCCTGGGTATCAATGTGCGCTTCGTCGACGGCGACGACCCGGCCGATTTCGAGGCGCTGATCGACGACAACACCCGCGCGCTCTACGCCGAGACCATCGGCAATCCGGGGTTGAAGGTGCCCGACTTCGAGTCGCTCGCCGAGTTGGGCGAACGCCACGGCGTGCCGCTGATCATCGATAACACATTCGGCGCAGCCGGCTATCTTTGCCGCCCCCTCGAGCACGGGGCCGACATCGTCGTTCAGTCCGCCACCAAGTGGATCGGCGGTCACGGCACATCGATCGGCGGCGTGATCATCGATGGCGGCAGATTCGACTGGGGCAACGGACGATTTCCGCTGTTCACCGAGCCGGCGCCCGGATACCACAACCTGAACTTCTGGGAGGCTTTCGGACCGCAAAGCCCGTTCGGCAATATCGCGTTCGCGATCCGGGCACGCGTCGAGGGCCTCCGCGATCTCGGTCCGGCGCTCAGCCCCTTCAACAGCTTTCTGTTCCTCCAGGGCCTCGAGACCCTCTCCTTGCGGGTTCAACGCCACGTCGACAACACTCAGGCCCTGGCCGATTGGCTGAGCCGACGGCCCGAGGTGAGCTGGGTCAGCTACCCCGGACTACCCTCGCATCCCTCGCACCAGCGCGCAAAACGCTATCTGCCTCGCGGGGCGGGTGCGGTGCTGACCTTCGGCATTCGCGGCGGGGCGGCCGCCGGGGAACGGTTCATCGACCGCGTCGAACTGGCCAGCCACGTGGCCAACGTCGGCGACGCCAGAACCCTCGTTATTCACCCGGCCAGCACCACGCATCAACAGCTCAGCACTGCCGAGCGCAAGGCAGCGGGCGTATCCGACGAACTGATCCGGGTCTCGGTCGGTATCGAGCATATCGACGACATCCTGGCCGACTTCGATCAGGCCCTGAAGTCGGCGACGCTGGAGGCGGCGGCATGATCGGACGGGACGCATGGCTGAATCTCGCCGATCCCCCGGTCTGGCAGGACGGTTCACGCTCGGAGCGCCTGACCATTCGCTATCGCTGCTGGGGCCGCCTGAGTCCGGCACGGGATAACGCCGTGCTGGTCTGTCCCGCATTGACCGGCGATCGCCACGTCGAACGCTGGTGGGGCGGGCTGCTCGGTCCCGGCCTGGCCCTGGATCCGGCTGCGGACTTCATCGTTGCGATGGAAGTCCACGGCGGGTGCGGCGGCACGGTCACCGACCAGATCTCACGACAGGTCGAGGTCCGCGACATGGTGCAGGCGCAGACACTGCTGGTCGATCGACTGGGGGTCGACCGACTGAGTCTGGTGATCGGCGGTTCGCTCGGCGGGATGCAGGCGCTCGAGTGGGCCGTCGGTCATCCCGGGCGCGTCGAGGCCGCGGTCGTCATCGCCGCGCCGGCGAAGCAGACCGCCTGGGGTGCCGGGCTGAATCACGTACAGCGGCGCTCGATCGAACAGCACGGCGATCTGGACCTGGCCCGAATGGTGGCGATGCTGAGCTACCGTCACTGGCGCAACCTCGACGGCCGCCTGCATCCGCTGGAACTCGAACGGGGCACGGTCGGGGGCTGGTTGAACCACCATGGAGAGGCGCTGCGGGCGCGCTTCGATGCCGCTGCCTACCTGCGTTTGCTCGGTGCGATGGACCGGCACGATATCGGACGGGGTCGCGGCGGCTGGCAGAACGCGCTGCGCGCCTGTCCGACGCCGACTCTGGCGGTCGGGATCCCGACCGACCTGCTCTACCCGCCCTCCACCATCGAGTCGCTCGTCGAGCATCTGCCCAGGGGCCGCCTGGCCTGGCTGGACGCCGAGCACGGGCACGATGCCTTCCTGATCGAACAGGCCGCGCTGAACGAAATGATCACGCGCTTTCGAAGCACCGAACGAGCGACAAGCTTCGCCGAAGAGATCGACGCATGACCCTGGAAACCCCTGCAGCACCCGAGCGAGCCCTGCCCGATGGTTCCGGTCGGCGGGCCGTCGCCGCCGACGTGATCCTGATCGGCCACAGCGGGCAGGTCGGATCCGCCGTCGCCCGGCGCCTGGACCGGATTCGCGATCGCCGGGGCCGTCCCCTGCTGCGCCTGCGCGAAACGATCAACCGCAGAGTTCACCGCATCCGTTCGGACGAAGGCGAGATCGAACACCGCAGCCGCGCAGGACTGCTGGCCGAGTTGGTCGATCGGCCGCAACACGCGAAGCGCGCCGACGCGGTCTGCGCTGGATCTACGAAGCCCGCTTCGACGGCGAAAACGCACGGGTCGGACCGGTCGCGATCAGCGAGAGCGACGCTTTCAGGAAGCTCAGCGGCAGCGACAATCGGGTCCTGCTCGACGGCATCGGCGACGATGCGACGCGATGGGTGATCGAAGGGCCGGGTGCCGGAGTCGAAGTCACCGCTACGGCGGTCCTGTCCGATCTGGCCGAGGCGGTCGATCGGCTCCGAACACGAGCAGTCTGATGCCGGCTCAAGCGTCCGGGGCCCAGATCCCGGACCGGGCGATCTGGCGCGAGACCTGGGGCATCTCGTTGCGTTTTGCGCTGAAGTCCTCACCGGTGCCGAACCAGGCGATGACCAGCTCGCGATCCGGGTCTACGTACAGCCCCTGCCCGAGGTAGCCGCCCTTGTACATGCCGCCGTCGCCCCAGATCATGTCCCACTGCCAGGCGGCACGCAGCGGGGCGTCGCCCGGAAACAGTTCGGCCAGACGGGCTTGCCGCCGCTCGTCGAACGGAACGCCGTCGCGACGGCTCATCGCCTCGACCAGGGCCGGGCTGACCACGCCGAACCGGTTCGGGTGGATGAACAGGTCGCCCAGCCGGGCGACGTCGCGCAAGCGCGCGATCACGCCGCCGGACGCATAGCTGTAGCCTTCCTCGTTGATCGCGATCAAGGCGTTGCTTTCCGCACCGACCGGACGCCAGATCTGGTCGCTCAGAATGGCGGCGAAAGGTTGGCCGGAGACCGATTCGGCGATCAGGCCGAGCACGTTGGTGTTGGCCGAAACGTACTCGAACGCTTCCCCGGGGGGGCGGCGTCTGCCCATGCCCGCCAGATGCTCGATCAGGCTCGCCTCGAAGCCACGATCGGCGGTGATGCCCAGCGTCTCCTCCATGCGATAGACGCAGGTGGTCGGATCCTGGTAGCCGTCACTATCCAGGCAGTCGATGCCCGAGGCCATATGCGCCACCTCGGCGACGGTGACCTCCGCCCACTCGGTATCACCCAGCTCGGTGACGTAATCAGCGACGGTTCGGTCGAGTTCGAGCTGTCCGTCGTGAACCAGTGCAGCAATGACCGCGCCGGTGATCGCCTTGGAGACCGACCAGGTGAAATGGCGCTGGTCTCGGCGCATTCGTGGATAGGCCTCGAACACGATGTTTCCGGCATGCAGGACGATCACGCTGCTGATCCAGGGCTCCTGCTCGACATAAGTCGCCAGTGGGTCTTCACCCTTGCGGTGCTGGACAAGCAGCTCGGCCAGACGATCGTTCGGTTTGACCTCGAGCGCACGAGCGCTTTCGGGGGCCGTGACCGTCGCAGTCGTCAGGTACGACTCGGCTTGCAGGTGAAACTGATGCGATACCGCCCCGCCACTATCGAAATTGGTCGGGGTAACCGACTGGAATCGTTCGCGCCAGTCGTCGTCGGCGCCGATGGCCGAAGGCACACCGAAACAAAGAGCGAGCAATGCTGTGGGCAGGAATGGTTTCATGATGATGTTCCTTGGAGTACGGGACGATGACCGCCGAAAGACAAAGTCAGCGATGGTAACCCGGCGAACCGGAAAGTGGCGTTCGGAGATCGTGCCATCTTCGACAGGCTCCGTCGCGCGAAGAGCCGCCGATGTACAGAGCGCTGTCCATACAGTTCCGGAACGGGCTGGTCGGTCTGTTGATCGCGTTCCTGATCATCCGGGTGCTTCCGAACCAAGGCCTGGAAGCCCTGGGGGGGTTCTCGCGCTGTGGATGTTCGTCGTGATCAATGACATCGATGACTACGCCAGCGACCGTGTCGACGCCTGGAGCCATCCCGACGGCTATGACTTGCGCGAGCGCGCATGGCGCATGGCCCTCGATTCGGCCAGGGGCGAGTCCTCGCCCGCTGATCGTGACGTCGTCGCCTCGCTGATCGAGCGGGTCGATGACCTGGACGCGTCGAGCGAGCACCATCCCCCGGTCCTCTGGTCCCTGGCCAGCGCTGGTGATGAAGCGCTGGTCGCGGCCGTCCTGGAATGCGGCGCGAAAGCGGACGGACCGTCGCGGCCCAAGCCGGTGATCTCGAGATAACCCGGGCCCTCATCGACGCCGGCGCTGACCTGAACGACGGCAGTCCAGTCCTGTGGCCGGCGGTTCTCAGCGGCAATGCCGAAGTGGTCGATGTGCTGCTTGCCAGAGGACTCGACCCCTCCAACTCCCGGCATCGGCTGATCGACCGGGCGCTCGAACAGGACAGCCCGGCCATGGTCTCCGTGCTGAATCGCCATGGCGCGGGGCTGGACTGGGGCGGCCCCGGCGATCCGGTCATCTTCGACGCCTTGCGCCGATGCGATGTCGAGCGTCTGACCTGGCCGCTCGACAACTGGGCTTGGGGCAGTATGAAGGACGCAACCGGCGCGGCTTCCATCATCACGCCACCGTCTGCATTGCAGCCTATGGATTTCTACTGCTGGGACGCTTGTCCGGCAGTAAGAAAAACGCCGCTCGATTCGAAGCGCCTGCCTTACCCGTCAGCTATCGGCCCAGAGGCGCTCGATCCATTGCCCCGTCGTGCCATCGCTGAACGGCCAGACGCCTCCGACTCGTCCCTCGGCCAGATCGATCCGATAAACCTCTTCTACACTGTCGCCGCCGTCGGGCGCGAAAAGCCTGAGCGTGACGTCGACCCGCTGGTTCTGAGCCAGCGCCTGCCCAGCAGGACGCTGGAGCGCGCGAGGGGCTTGACGATCCGCAGTGGGCCATGGTTCACCCGGCTCGTCGCAAGACCTGTCTGCGCATCCAGCTCCAGCTCTCCGGTCCAGCCATAGCTCAGCGCGAAGGCATGATCGGCACTATCGACGCCGCCGATCAAGCCACCGCCCTCGCCTTCGGTAAGGATTTCGCCATCGGCTTAGATCTGCACGATCAGGTTGGACTGCGCCTGCGCCATGACTGGCAACAGACCAAGCAGCAACAGCACGAGAGTGCTTTTCATCGGGACTCGCTCCAACAGTTCGCCTGCACCAGTAGTGCATACACATCTGGAGGACAGAATCCCTCACCGGGAGTCGTTCATCGGATTCCTGGCGAAGCGGCCCCGAATTCGATGTGATGCGAAGCGCGACCGGGCAGGCGCCGGTGTCTGGTCAGACGGTGCTGGGAGAACCGTCCGGATTATCCGGCTGGACCGAGCTGCGACGGCGCCCCGTCAGGAAACCCGTCAAGGCATTCGAAGCATTGTGGACGATGACGTAGAGACAGGGCACGAGAAACAGCGTCAGCAGCATCGCCGACAGCAGGCCACCGACCACGGCAATCGCCAGCGGCTGCATCAGCAAGGCGCCAGCTCCGGCACCGATGGCCAGGGGCAGCATGCCGACCACCGTCGTCAGAGTCGTCATCAGGATCGGGCGCAAACGAATGCCACCAGCGTCCACTACGGCCTCGGTCATATCCCGACCGACACGGCGCTGTCGCTCGATGTATTCAACCAGCAGGATGGCGTTGTTGACCACGATGCCCACCAGCAGGACCGTGCCGAGGAATACCGGGGCACTGATCGGCGTATCGCTGAGCCATAGCGCGATCGCCGAACCGGCCGTGGCCAGCGGCGCGGCCGTCATGATGACCAGCGGGTTGGAAATCTTCTCGTACTGAACCGCGAGAACGACGAACACGAGGAAAACCGCGAGCGCCAGCACCAGACCCATCTCGCGATTGGTTTCCTGGATAGTCTCGAACTGGCCGCCGAGCACTACGCCGTACTGATCCGGCATGTCGATCGCCGATATCCGCTGCTCGACCCGCTCCATGATCGTCCCGACATCGTTCTGCGCGGTATCGAAGTTGCCGACGATGCGCTGGATGCGCACCTGATTCTCCCGCCCGATTTCCGCCGGGCCCTCTTCGAGCACGAAAGTCGCAACCTGACGCGCCTGGATCGGGCCGTTGACGCTGTTGGCCACGATGACCTGTCCGAGTGTATCGATATCCTGCACCTCCTCTCGCGGCAGTCGGACGCGAACGTCGTATTCGTTGACACCGGTCGAATAGCGCGTGGGGACATAGCCCGATACGGCGTAGCGCAGCGACTGTGCGACGCTACTGATGTCGAGCCCAAGCGCGGCCGTCCGTTCGCGATCCACGTTGATGGAAAGTAGCGGCGTGCGATCCTCATCGTTCATTTCGACGCCGCTCAGACCGGGAATCGTTTCGATCGAGCGGATGATCTCGCGCGCCAGATCCTGCAGCACGTCAATGTCCTCACCGACGACTTTCAGCTCCATATCCTCGCCGGACACGCCGAAAGTCAGGCCGCGGATACCCGGAGACCACACGTACATCCTGGCTCCTGCGATATCGAGTTCGTTCAAGCGCTGCTGCATTTCGCTCACCCAGCGGCTGGCCGGCCATTCGGGCCGGTCCTCGGCGTCATCCAGCTTGACCAGGACGTATCCGCGACCGGGACGGACGTTCGCGGTACCGCCCCAGACGTTGCCCCCTGCCAGCGCAAAAACGCTGCGCACGTGCGGCATCTCGCCCACTTCAGCCTCGATCAGTCGAGTCGCGGCATCGGTTTCCTCCGGCGTGGTGCCGGCCGGCAGGGCCAGGCGGATTCCGAGCTCGCCGTCATCGAGCTGGGGCAGAAATTCGTTGCCAAGATTCTGTACCAGGCTCAAGCTGCCGACAAAAACCGCGACTCCCGCCGGAATCACCGCCCAGCGCCAGCGAAGCGCAATGCGCAGCGACCGGCGATAGCGTCGAGACAACCACTCGATGAAGCCGTTGAACGCCCGATAGGGTGCCATCCGATTGAATCCGGACTCGAACCGGATCTTCGCGAACTGCGCAGCCAGCATCGGCACCAGGGTCAGCGCCACCGCCAGCGACGCGACGACCGCGAAGGAGATGGTCACGAGCAGCTCCCTGAAGATCAGGGTGCCCAGCCCCGTGACCAGCAGAAACGGCACGACCGCGGCCAGGTTGGTCAAGGTGCCTGCGGTAATCGCTGACATCACTTCGTCGGCGCCTTCATGAGCGGCCTGCTCCGCCGACTTGCCGAGCTTTTCGCGATGCCGGGCAATGTTCTCGAGCATGACGATGGCGTTGTCGAGCAGCAGACCGACCCCGAGCGCCAGGCCGCCGAGACTCATCACGTTGAGGGTCAGTCCGGACGCGCCCATCAGGGCGAACGTCGCCATCACGGCCAGCGGGATCGACAGTCCGATGACAAAACTCTTGCGCAGACTGCCGAGGAAAGCCAGCACGACGACCATGGCCAGTGTTCCGCCCAGGATGGCGGCCGCGGACACCGACTGGACCGAGCCGCGAATGAAATAGGCGGCATCTTCGGTGATCTTGTAGCTGATGTCCTCCGGCACGAATCCCGACGCGGCCAGGGATTCCAGACGCGCGATCACATCGTCGACCACACCCACCGTGTTGGCGTCGGGCTGCTTGAAAACCGAGACCTGGACCGCGGGTCGATCGTCGAGGCGGACGAAGAGGCGTTGTTCGCGGAAACCATCACGCACCTCGGCGACCTCATCGAGCCGAATCCGGCGATCCGATCCGGGCACGGCCAGCAGAACATTGGCGATCTCCTCGGGGCTCCGGAACCGACCGTCGGTCCGGGCCATGACATCGAGGCTGCTCGAAGTGACGTTGCCAGCCGCGATGTTCAGATTCTCCTGCGCCAGCTGGTTGGCGACGCCGGCAAGCGTCAGTCCATAGGATCGAAGTCGCTGCTGGTCGATGATGACTTCGAGCTCGCGTTCCTGACCGCCGATGGCTTCAACCCCCGAGACGCCCTGGATCGCCTGGAGCTGTGGTGCCAGTCGATTATCGACCCAGTCTCGCACTTCGCGCGGCGTTCTGAGTTCCGACGAAAAGCCGGCTTCGAAAACCGACGAGGCCCCGGGGTCCCACTTGCTCAGGCGCAGCGAGTCGATGTCGTCAGGCAGCTGCGCTCGAGCTCGTTCCAGCAAGCGTGCCGCATTCTGCAGGGCGGTATCAAGATCGGTTCCGTACTCGAAGATCAGACTGACGTCGGTGCGCCCTTCTTCTGCCTCGGACGACATTCGCACCAGGTCTTCGGTCGAAGAAAGCGCCCGCTCCAGCGGCCGCGTGACCTGCTCTTCGACGACTTCCGGGGCTGCCCCCGGATAATCGACGTTGACCCGGATGAGCGGATAGACGACCTCGGGCAAGAGATTGACGGGCAGTCTATCGACAAAGAACAACCCCATGACGAGCACGACGGTCGCGATGGCGGTGGTGCCAACCGGGCGCCGGATCGCGGCATGCGAAAGCCCGCGATAGTATCTCGTGCCGCGGGCGGGGTCCTGCGTATCCGGCCCGCCTGGCGAGTCGGGACTCGCGTCCCGTAACTTGGAATCGCTCATCCGGAAGCACTCAGGGTGTCGACGATCCGAACCCGGGCACCCTCGGCCAGGTCGAGCGGGTTGGATGAAACGATCCGATCGCCCGGCTCGAGCCCGCCAATGATCTCGCGCCAGTCGCCGCGGATGATGCCGGTCGTCACAGCGCGCCGGCGAAGCTGGAACTCTTCATCGATCACCATCACGTATGCCGGATCTCCCATGCCGACCGAGCCCGCCGGTACGGCGAGTACGCCCTGCTTGTAGTCGACTCTCAGGTCGGCTCGAGCGAGAAACCCCGGGCGCACCCCCCTGGCATAAGCATCAGGCAGAGCGATTTCTACCGTAACCAGCCGGCTGGCGCCGTCAGCCGCAGGGAAAACGCGACGAACGACGCCCTTGAGCGCTGGTTCATCGCGCAGCGCGTCGATCGCTACCGGCACGCGATCGCCCGGGCGAATTTCAGCAACGTCGAGCTCGGACACGCCGATGCGGGCGACCAGCTCATCCAGATCGGCGAGTTCGAAGGCGGTCCCGAGGCGAGCAATCGCCGCGCCGGCCTCGACCATCCGTCCGATGACGTATCCGTCGAAAGGCGCGGTGATGCGCCCGAAATCGACCCGGGTACGCCACAGGTCGACGTCACTGCGCGCCACGTCGAGCTCCGAGCGTGCGGTCACGAAGCTCGCCTCGTCGATGTAATCCCGATCACGCAAACGCTGGATGCGCGCGAAATTGGCTTCCGCCTCCCGCAATGCCGCTTCGGCGCGCGCCAGCTCGGCCCGCTGCTCGCTCACATCGATCTGGGCCAGAAGCTGACCGGCCTCGACGCGATCACCGGCCTCGACTTCGACCGAGGCGATGATTCCATCGGTGCGAGCCGCAAGCGCTACCGTACGCAGCGGCTCGACCGGCGAGGCGACCTGGATATGTCGCGAGAGATCTCGCTGCGACACTTCGAAGGCGCGCACGGGCAGCGAGGGACGCCCTTCGCCGCGTGATCCCGAGGCGGATGGTTCCTCGCTGCCACAGCCCGCGAGCAGGACCGCGAAAGCGACCAGAACGGCCGGACGGACCACGGATATTCGTTTGGATCTGATCTTCATGATTGTGAATTCTGACGTGGGCGAATGAACGCCGTGCGAAAGGCCCTGAAATCCGACTACGGATCCGGCGGGCGGTTCCACGGGCCCGCTGTGCTGATCGAGAGCACTTCCCACGCAAGCGCCGGGTCGGGTATCCCCTCTGGCGCGATTCCGGTAAGCTCGGAACGACTGACGCTGAATGAGTCGGACCGACGCTGCCTGTCGATCCGGGATATCGGAGCCTGAAGTCCATCACCTTCCCGCGTCAGGTCGACGCATCGATGTCCGGTTCGGACGATCGAGGGTCCAGGTCCAGAACACGCGTCGCATTGGCGGGCATGACGACGAAATCGGCGCGGTCGGAAGCTGGCGGCCGCGGGCTGGCCCCGAGACGCGTCAGTGTGAACAGCACAAACAGCGCATGGATGCTCGCGGTGAATGCGAACAGCGCGCCACTGCCGGCCTGCTCCATCAGGGTCGCCGCGATGATCGGTCCCAGAACGGCCCCGCCACCGTAGAGCAGGAGCATGCTGCTGCAGGCGTCGACGAATTCGCCTTCGGTGACATGGTCGTTGACGTGCGCAACGCAGAGCGGATACAGGGCGAAGATGAACGCGCCGAGGGCGGTTGCCAGGGCCATCAGCGCGACCGCGTCAAGCTCCGGCAGCAAGGCGAGCGCGAGTCCGATCGCGCCCGAGATCACGGTCACCAGGAGGATGACATAGCGACGATCGATGCGGTCCGACCAGCGCCCCAGTGGATACTGCGAGACGGCACCACCCATCACGGCCAGGCTCATGAAAACCGCGACCTGGCCCGGATCGAATCCTCGTTCAGCGGCAAACAGCGGCGCCAGCGCCCAGACTGAACCATTGGCCAGTCCGATCGCGACGGAGCCGACGACCCCGCTCGGTGACTGCCGATAGAGCCGACCAAGCTTCAGCCGCACCGGGGCGACCGGGCCAGGAACCGTGGCCCGGGTCAGGCCCACCGGAATCAGCGAAGCGGTCACCGCCAGAGCCATCAGCGCGAACAGATTCAACAGCATCGGATCGGCGGTCATCAGGAGAAGCTGCCCGAACGTCAGCGCCGCCAGCTGGATACTCATGTAGACCGCCATGGTCTTGCCGCGCTCATCGTTGGCGGAACTGGCGTTGAGCCAGCTCTCGACGACAGCGGCGAGGCCTGCGAACGCAAGGCCGGTCGGTACCCGCAGAGCCAACCAGAGCCAGGGGTCGAGCACCAGGCCGTGTGCGAGGGCGACGATCGCGGCCGTGGCCGCCAGAACCGCGAACGCCCGGATATGCCCGATACGCTCGATCAGACCCGGAGATATGAGACAGCCGATGACCGTCCCGATCGCCGCTCCGGTGCCAAGCAGCCCGATCTGCGGAGTGCTGAAGCCTTCCAGTGCGGCCCGTACCGGAATGAGGACACCACCCAGGCCGTTGCCGATGAACAGGATGCCGACACCGAGCAGGAGCGCGCTGAAGCTCAGAATCCCGGGTGTGCGATCAGTCATGACGCCTCGCGATCGAACGGGGAATCAATCGGTTCCGCGGGCCGATGCCTGGCGCGCTTCCCATGCCTTGATCGTCTTCAGCGGCAACGGAAAGTAACCGTTGGTGATGCTCGGATCGCCGGCATCGCGGTCTTCGATCAGGTGCAGGTGCCAACCGTCGACGGTGGTCAATTCGAGGCAGTCGTCGACGTCGAACAGATCGTCCTTGTGCACCTCCTGGCGTCCGCGCAAGAGCTCGGCCTTGGCGCGCGCCTTGGCCTCAGCCCTGTCGCGGGCAACAAAGAAACCGTAAGCATGCTGTTCAGCGAGTTCGGCCGGCGCATAGCCACCGATATTGATGAAATACAGATGCTTGTCGGCGTCAGTCGGCTCGTCCCGCAGCTCGATGCGGTGTCCATCGGCGCAGTCCAGACGCGCGTAGGCGTCGATGTGCAGGCCCCGCGCCTGCCCGAACCACTGGTTCAACAGCTGCTCGTGCATCGACGCCAGCGTCGTGCCGACGGCGAACGCGATATCATGAAGTTCGATTCGACAGCCGGGCACCCGCCCGCCGAGCATCACGGCGTGGAGTGCGGTCGGCAATTCGGGAACGTCGGTCATTCCGGAGAGTCCGGGAAGGCTCGCGCCTTATTCTGGCACCGGTGCCGGAAATGAGCAAACAGCCGACATGCCGCCCGATCAACCGGTATTCTCATTGCGGGCCACCTCAGGTTCTTTCTTCAATCGGATGCCGATGTCACTGCTCTTGCTCGTTGTCGGACTCGCCGCCCTGCTCTGGAGCGCCGATCGTTTCGTCGCCAGCGCGTCGGTGCTGGCCGGGCACTGGGGAATGCCGCCGCTGCTGATCGGTATGATCATCGTCGGTTTCGGGACCTCGGCGCCGGAAATGACGATTTCGGTCTTGTCCGCGCTGGAGGGCAATCCGGGCCTGGCCCTCGGCAACGCCTACGGCTCGAATATCAGCAATATCGCTCTTGTCCTCGGGCTGACAGCGCTGATCTATCCCCTCCAGGTCCAGTCTGAAGTGCTGAAGAAAGAGCTCCCATTGCTGCTGGCGGCGACCGGCGTGGCCGCCTGGCAACTGCTGGACGGCCAGATCACCCGTGTCGATGGCGGCGTGCTGCTGGCCCTGTTCGTCGGCCTGCTGATCTGGAGCCTGTTTCAGAACAGGCGTTCTCCGGTCGATCCGCTGATCGCCGACATCGACGATTCCATGAGCAAGCAGACCATCGCGCCGACCCCCTGCTACATCTGGCTGCCGATCAGTCTGGCGATCCTGGTGCTCAGCTCACGCCTGGTCGTGACGGGCGCGGTCGATCTGGCCCAGTGGTTCGGGCTCAGCGACCTGGTCATCGGGCTGACCGTCGTCGCGGTCGGAACCTCCCTGCCCGAACTGGCCTCGACCCTGGTCGCGGCCCGTCGAGGCGAGCGCGAACTGGCGCTGGGTAACGTGCTCGGCTCCAATCTGTTCAACACGCTCGTCGTCGTCGGCCTGGCCGGCATCGTGACGCCACTGGACGTTGCACCGGAGTTGATCAGGCGCGATCTTCCCGTCATGCTCGGATTGACCATCTTGCTGCTGATCTTCGGCATCGGTCGCCGGGGTCCCGGCCGGATCGATCGTGTCGAGGGTGGCGCGATGCTGCTGGTTTTCGTCGGCTACACCACGCTGCTGGTTCTCTGGTGAACCGTCAGCGCCGGGTTTCGCGGCACCTCACCCTTGCAGCATTGGCAGCATGGGCACGCAACATCTCGCAAGCCGCACCGCCGAGTTCTTTGACAGGCGGTGCGCCTATGCCTTAGATTCTCGGCTCGTCCGAGTCGATTCAATCGACTATCGTTACGTCCTTCATGTCTGTTGGGAGCCAATCGTCTTGAGTTCCAAGAAGAACCCATCCTGGGTCCGTACCGCGGGTATTCGCTCAATCCTCGTCGTGGCGCTCATCGCCGTCGTCGTTCCGTTCTGGATCTACCTGATCTTTTTCACCCAGCTCCCGATGCTGGCACTCGCGCTCATCGCCCTGGTGATTCTTCTTCTGCTCTCGACCGCCACCGCATGGACGGCCACTGCCATTCCGCGAAGGGATTCCAGGCCGGACGATAACCAACGCGACTGACCGATGGAGCAATGGACGCCACCATCAACCGCCCAGCGTGATCCTTCCGGCGGCCGTGAGGCCCGCGAGCAGGCCCGCTCCACCCGATAGCGTTCCGAGCAGCATGCCCAGCCAGGCCAGCCTGCGCTGACGAAGCTGTCGTCGGGCGGCCTCGGGATCGAGTGCGCGCTGGCGCGCGTGACGCGCGGCGAGCACGCGCGGAATCATGACCATCTGCTGCCAGCCCAGCGCCGCGATGAACAGGACGAAGACCACCGTGGCGGGCAGCCAGCCCGGCAGCAGCGTCGACAGCATCAGCCCCGCGACCGCCAAGGTCACCGTCACCAGGCCCAGGCGCCGAATCCGCAGCAGCCCTGCCAGCTCCTCCGGGTCGGTCGAACTGCGTATCCAGCCTCTCAAACTCAGCACCACACCCGCGATGCCACCGGCCAGCCCGAGCAGTGCACCCAGACCAGCGGCGCCTGCCAGTTTGGACGCGCCCTTGGCCCCGAAGCCGAGCGCAGCGGCCGCGGTCGCCGGCGGGCTGGCCGCTGTCAGCAGGGCCCCGACCGAAGCGGTGAAGGCCAGGCCCGGCGCGCTGGCCAGAAGCGCAGTTCCGAGGCGCTCTTCGACCCGGCTGCGCAGTCCGCTGCGCGCTCGCTGCAGTCGTTTGCGCACCGCTGCATCGCTCAGCCCGAGCAAACGCGCCACCTGCCGACTCGACTGGCCCTCACGATAGAACAGAGTGAGCACTTCCCGGCAGTCGGCCGGCAGCTCTTCGAGCACCTCGCGGATCACGCGGTCCTGCTCTTCCTGGAGCGCGCTGGCTTCGGAGCTCTCGTGCCCTCGGCCGGAACGGTTCAGATCGTCCTCGGGGGCGGTGCCATCGCCGCTGTCACCGGGGCGGACCCGTCGGCGGCGAAGATGGTCGCGCGCGAGATTGCGTGTGATCTGCCGCAGCCAGGGCAGAAAGCTTTCGGCGTTGCTAAGACGGTTCAGGCGTTGCCAGACCCGCAGGTAAGCCTCCTGGGCGATGTCCTCGCTGTGCTGGACATCGCTGACCACCGACAGCGCAAGCCCGGTCACCATGCCCTGGGTTCCGGCGACCAGCGCGGCGAAGGCCTGGCGGTCGCCGCCGCGGGCGGCCGGCAGGTGCTCGTCGATCAGACGCTCGAGATCACTCATCTTCGAGGCCCTCGAGCAGCGCAAGAACTTCGCGGGCGACGGCGTCCGGATCGTCGATCTGGACAAAATGCCGCCCTGTATCTGCCACGACGTGCCGGTGATCGGGGATATCGGCCACCTGATCGGCGAAGGCCGCTCTCAGCGACTGGCTGGACCCGGAATCGGCGGCCTGGATCAGCGTTACCGGCACTTCGATGTCGGCCATCAGCGGCCGAATATCGATCGTCATCAGCTCGGTGACGGCCCGTCCCACCGTGGCCGGGTCGGAGTCGCGGCTGAGTTGCGCGATTGTCTCGACGTCCTGGGGATCGGTGATCATCGACGCCAGGACCATGCGATTCTGCTCGGCGTACTGCTCCGGCGTCAGGCTGCCCATGAACCGGGCCAGCCGTTCGGCCTGATCGGCCTGGCCCCCGGCCAGCTCGTCCCAGACCCTGCCGGAGCTGGCCAGGCCGGGAATCAGATACACCATCCGATCGCCCTGCCCCAGGCTGCGGGCTTCCCGGGCCACCGGTTCCGCGCGGATGCACTGAGCCGCCAGAACCAGCATCGCCGAAAGAAAAAACCTCAAAATCATGCCGAATGTCCTCGTTGCGGTGAGTTCACTCAACAAGACGCAGGGGCGCGCAAGATGTGACGGGATGGCGGCACGTTCATTGTCACGCAGCTTCCGTTCCGGCGCGAGTTGTCTCTGCGATCGGTGTAGACTAGCATCCGATGCTGATTCGGCACGGCGTCCAGCGGCCCAATCGCGGTCCGGCAACGCGCAGCGCGCGGGCGACAGAGCCCTTTCGGGCGGCACAGCGACCGACATCAGCCCGACCAATCGACTCCAGGAGCACAGGTAATGAAGGTAGGTGCAACCAAAGAGACCGCGCCGGGTGAAGCGCGAGTTGCGCTGACGCCCGAGAGCGCGGGCCGATTGCAGAAACTGGGCTACGAGTGCCTGGTGGAATCCGGCGCTGGCGCCGCCGCTTCGATCACCGACCAGGCCTACAAGGACGCGGGCGTCGAAGTGGTCGAATCGGCTGCCGAGCTGTGGGCGCAGTCCGACATCATCATCAAGGTGCGCGAACCTTCGGCCGAGGAGATCGACGCCGCGCCCGACGGCAAGACCCTGATCGGCTTCATCTGGCCAGCGTCGAATGAAGACCTGCTGGAACAGATGAAGGCCAGGAACATGACCGTGCTGGCCATGGACATGGTGCCGCGCATCAGCCGGGCACAGAAGATGGACGCACTGTCCTCGATGGCCAACATCGCCGGCTATCGCGCGGTCGTCGAGGCCGGCAACAACTTCGGCCGCTTCTTCATGGGCCAGATGACCGCCGCCGGCAAGGTGCCGCCGGCGAAAGTGCTGGTCGTCGGGGCCGGCGTGGCGGGACTCGCGGCGATCGGCACTTCGGTCTCGCTCGGCGCGATCACTCTCGCTTTCGACGTGCGCCCCGAAGTTGCCGAACAGATCGAATCGATGGGCGCGGAGTTCGTCTTCCTGGATTTCGAGGAGCAACAGACCGACGGTGCCGAGACCGGGGGCTATGCGGCGCCGTCCAGCCCGGAGTTTCGCGAGAAGCAGCTGGAGAAGTTCCGCGAGCTCGCCCCGGATGTCGATATCGTCATCACCACCGCACTGATCCCGAACCGTCCGGCACCAGAACTGTGGACCGAAGACATGGTCAAGGCGATGAAGCCGGGCTCGGTGATCGTCGATCTGGCCGCCGAGCGAGGCGGCAACTGCACACTGACCAGAGCCGACGAAAGAATCGTGACCGACAACGGCGTCACGATCATCGGCTACACCGATTTCCCGAGCCGCATGGCGACCCAGTCGTCGAACCTTTACGCGACCAACATCCGGCACATGCTCGATGACCTGACGCCCGAAAAGGACGGTAAGCCGGTTATCAACATGGAAGACGATGTGATCCGCGGCGCGCTGGTCACTCACCAGGGCGAAATCACCTGGCCACCGCCACAGCCCAAGGTCAAGGCCATCGCAGCGGCGAAGCCGAAGAAGAAAGAGCCCGAAGAATCGGCCGAAGAAAAGGCAGCGCGCGAGATGAAGGAGCTCAGGAAATCGCTCAATCGCACCGGCCTCATGCTCGGGATCGGCAGTTTGCTGATACTGGGGCTGGGCACGGTCGCGCCGCCGAGCTTCATGCAGCACTTCATCGTGTTCGTGCTGGCGGTCTTCGTCGGCTACCACGTCATCTGGGGCGTCGCGCACTCGCTGCACACGCCGCTGATGGCGATCACCAACGCGATTTCGTCGATCATCATCGTCGGCGCCCTGCTGCAGATCGTCTCGGGCAGCATCCTGGTCATGATTCTGGCCGCGGCCGCGGTCCTGATGGCCTCGGTCAACATATTCGGCGGGTTCCTGGTCACGCGCCGGATGCTCGCCATGTTCCAACGGTCCTGAGGGGTAGACGATGATTGAAGGTCTGATCAGTGAGGGGCTCATCGGCGCCGCCTATGTGGTAGCCGCCGTCCTCTTCATCCTCGCCCTCGGCGGACTGTCGAATCAGGAAAAGGCCAAACGCGCCATCTGGTACGGCATCGTCGGAATGACGCTGGCGGTCGCCGCCACGATCGCGGCGACCAGCACCGCTGCCGGTGTCGGACACTACATCCTGATCGGCGCGATGGTCGTGATCGGTGGCATCGTCGGCTGGATCGTTGCCAAGCGCGTTCAGATGACCCAGATGCCCGAACTGGTCGCCGGCTTCCACAGCCTGGTCGGCCTCGCGGCGGTCATCATCGGCATCAACGCCGATCTCGAGATGAAGCGCGCGATGGCCGCGAAGGCAGCCGGCACGGCCGGTGATCTCGCCGGTTTCGCCGCGACCATCGCGAAAAAGACGCCGATAGAGATCAGCATCCTGAAAGTCGAGCTGTTCCTCGGCATCCTGATCGGCGCGATCACCTTTACCGGCTCGATCATCGCCTACGGCAAGCTGGCCGGAAAACTCAGCTCGGCCGCCCTGACCCTGCCGGGTCGGCATCTGCTCAATCTCGTCGCGATCATCGCCTGCTTCGCGCTCGGCTGGCTCTACCTGGACGGCGCCGGGCTCTGGACGATGCTGCTGGTCGCGATCATCGCCGGCGCGATTGGCTGCCATCTGATCCTGGCGATCGGCGGCGCCGACATGCCGGTCGTGGTCTCGATGCTGAACTCCTACTCCGGATGGGCCGCAGCCGCGATCGGCTTCACCCTGGGCAACGACCTGCTGATCGTCACCGGCGCGCTGGTCGGTTCGTCCGGGGCGATCCTGAGCTACATCATGTGCCGGGGCATGAACCGTTCCTTCGTATCGGTCATCCTCGGCGGCTGGGGCGGCGAAAGCACCTCGGCCGAAGCCGTCGACGGCGAGATGATCGAGGCCGATGCCGACGCGGTCGCCTCGTCCTTGCAGGACGCCGACAGCGTGATCATCGTCCCCGGCTACGGCATGGCCGTGGCACAGGCCCAGGGTGCGGTGTCGGAGCTGACGAAGAAGCTGCGCAGCCAGGGCAAGAGCGTCCGCTTCGCGATCCACCCGGTCGCCGGGCGCCTTCCCGGCCACATGAACGTGCTGCTGGCAGAAGCCAAGGTGCCCTATGACATCGTGCTCGAGATGGAGGAAATCAACGAGGACTTCCCGAGCACCGATGTGGTGATCGTGATCGGCGCCAATGACATCGTCAACCCGGCCGCCCAGGACGACCCCGGCAGCCCGATCGCCGGCATGCCGGTGCTCGAAGTCTGGAAATCACGCCACGTGTTCGTCTGCAAGCGCGGGCGCGGCACGGGCTACTCCGGCATCGAGAACCCGCTGTTCTTCAAGGACAACACGCGGATGTTCTACGGCGATGCGAAGGCATCGATGGATGCGCTGCTCAAGCAACTGGACTGATCAAGCCTCAATGCCGAATCGACCAATCCGAAGCACGCGAGGAACGATCTTATGGAATTCATCGCCCTGGTCCTAGTGGGCCACGCGGTCAATCAGGATTGGAAAGGGTCGCTCAGGAGCCCCCGTGGTACTCCACGACACGCTCCACTTCCGCGCGTGAACCGAGGATCACCGGCACCCGCTGGTGAATATCCTCGGGCTCGACTTCGAGGATGCGCTGATAACCCGTGGTCGCTGCCCCGCCGGCCTGCTCGACGATCATCGCCATCGGGTTGGCTTCGTACATCAAGCGCAGCTTGCCGGCATTGCCCGAAGCCCGGATCTTCGCGTCGCAGGGGTACATGAAGATGCCACCTCGAGTCAGCAGGCGATGCACGTCGGCCACCATCGAGGCGACCCAGCGCATGTTGAAATTCTTGCCGCGAACGCCGTCCTGGCCGGCCAGACACTCGGCAATGTAGCGTTCGACCGGCGGGTCCCAGTGGCGGCGGTAGGACATGTTGATCGCGAACTCGGCGGTCTGCTCCGGGATGGTCACGTTTTCCTTGGTCAGAAGAAACTCCCCGAAATCGCGGTTGAGCGTGAACATGCTCACGCCGTCACCGGTGGTCAGCACCAGGATCGTCGCCGGGCCGTACAGACAGTAACCGGCCGCAACCTGCTCCGTGCCGGGTTTCAGGAAATCTTCCTCGCCCGGATTGCGCACGTCGTCCGGTGCCTTGAGAACCGAAAAGATCGTGCCGACCGACACGTTGACGTCGATGTTCGAAGACCCGTCGAGCGGATCGCACAGCACGAGATAGTTGCCGCGCAGTGCCTGGTCAGGCAGGTGATGAATCGCGTCCATCTCCTCCGATGCCAGTCCCGCGATATGGCCGTTGTCCTGCAGCGCCTCGATCATCAGATCATTGCTGATCACGTCCAGCTTCTTCTGCTGTTCGCCCTGAACGTTCTCGGAGTCGGTCGCCCCCAGCACCCCGACCAGATCGCCCTTGTTGACCAGATCGGCGATGCGCTTGCAGGCCACCGCGATGTCGTTGAGCAGGCCCGTGAACGTGCCGCTGGCACCCTGGAAACCCTTCTGTTTGTTGATGGTGTAGTTGGTCAGCGTGGTACCGATACGCATGGGCCGATTCCTGAATGGGGAGACAAGAAGGCGGTAGAAAGTCCGGCACGGTAGTATAGCGGCGAGCCGATGTCGGCTGGCGGCCATTGGACAAGGCGAGCATGAGCGGGCAATCCCGGACCGCGGATGAGCAATCGGACCCGCGCATCGATGCCGACGCGGCCAGGCCGGAACGGCTGCGCGGCCGTAGCGACGGAATCGAGCTGATCATCTCCGGCCTGACCACGATGGCGCTGTTCAGCCTGCCGGGCTGGCTGTTCGAGTCGCTCAGCGGCATCTGGTCGCATCAGCGCCAACGTGGCCGAGTCGGCACCCGCGGCCCCCGAATGGGCATCGAAGGCCTGGACGAGCACCACCCAGCACGGAAGCAGAAACAGCCGCTTCATTCTTGCCTGACCCTGGTCGCTGGGTTTCTTGCAGTATGCTGGTCGGCAGGTGAGCAATTCGCAATGAACTGCTGACTCTGCCAAGCAACGCCTGTATCCAGCGAGGGCGCTTATCGATGAATTTCGGTACATTCACATTGAGTCTTGGCGTCAGCGACCTGCATCGCCAGGGAGCCTGTCACGGATACGTCAACGCCAACCAGGCTTAGCCGCGAATGCCCTCTGCAATCTCTTGACGGAACATCCGGTCTAATTCCATCTACCCGTCAACCATTTGGATCGCATTCAGGGCATCAGGAATGGCGCGCATCAGGGCGTCGCTCGCCGGCAAGGGTGGCCCCTTGGCATAAACGAGAACGCGGAGTCGGGCCATTCCTGGTGCCCTGAATGCGATCCAGAATGGTTGCCGCGTTAATGGTGTCAGCAGAATTACGGTCGCAGAATCACGACGGCGACCACGCCGTCAGCCAGCTCCGGAGAGACAAGCAAAGCCATGACGAACTACCGCAAGACGAAGGAAGCTATCGATGCGCTGAACGCGGAGCAGTATCGGGTCACGCAGGAAAACGGCACCGAGTACCCCGGCACCGGCGAGTATCTGAATAACGACGAGCCTGGTATCTACGTCGACATCGTCTCCGGCGAGCCGCTGTTCGCGTCCTCGACGAAATTCGACGCCGGCTGCGGCTGGCCGAGCTTCACCAAGCCGATCGAGCCGGCCAACGTCAACGAATTACGCGACACCAGCCACGGCATGATCCGGACCGAAGTGCGCAGCCAGCACGGTGACAGCCATCTGGGCCACGTGTTTCCGGACGGCCCGAAGGACCAGGGTGGGTTACGCTACTGCATCAATTCCGCTGCGTTGCGGTTCATCCACCGCGACGACATGGCCGACGAAGGCTACGGCGACTATCTGGATCAAGTGGAGGAACGCACATGACGACTCAACGAGCGGTACTTGCAGGCGGCTGCTTCTGGGGCATGCAGGATCTGATCCGCAAGCTGCCCGGCGTACTCGATACCCGGGTCGGCTACACCGGCGGCGACGTGTCCAACGCCACCTACCGCAACCACGGCACGCACGCCGAGGGTATCGAAATCCTGTTCAACCCGGACGTGATCTCCTACCGCCGGATTCTGGAGTACTTCTTCCAGATTCACGACCCGACGACCCGGAACCGACAGGGCAATGACGTCGGTCCGTCCTATCGCTCGGCGATCTACTTCGTCGACGAGGAACAGAAGGCGATCGCCATGGACACGATCGCCGACGTCGAGGCGTCCGGTCTGTGGCCCGGGAAAGTGGTGACCGAAGTCGAACCGGTCGGCCCGTTCTGGGAAGCGGAGCCGGAGCACCAGGATTACCTCCAGCGCTATCCGAACGGCTACACCTGCCATTTCCCCCGCGCCGACTGGGTGCTGCCGTCAAGAAGAAAGGCGAGTTAGCCTCCGCTAGTGGGCCATGCGGCTAATCAGGTAACGCTCATCCGTCGCACAAGCGTTATGGGCAAGGCGCGCGAGCGCAGGACTGGCCGTCGTCAATTCAAGCGAGCGGAACGCAGCCCACGGCGTTTGTGCGACGGCCCTCCGGGAGCCACTGTGCTGGCGCGACTCGGCGTTCCGTTCCTTGGCAAGGGCTTGCCATTCCCTGCGGAACGCGCCTTGATTCGCGCCAGCACAGTGGCTCTGAGCGTTACCTGATTAGCCGCATGGCCCACTAGCGCAGATAGTATTTGAGAAAGGCCGCTTGACTGGGCCAGAATCCTTCGTGCTTCGGCAGCGAATCGTCGGCATCGCAACGTCGCGTTCCGTAGAAGAAATGAGCGACGGGCTCGGGCAGGGCCGCATCCGGCGGGAGCATCGAGCGCGGCACCATCGTGAGTTTCGGCAGCAGCGGGACATGGAAGGTCTCGATGGCCGGTGCCCCGCAGTTCGTGCACTGCCCGCGCTGGACGTTCGGCGGGGGCTTGTAGGTGTCGAAGCGAACCGTTCCCGACCGGGGCATTTCGACATCGGCCGCGCGATAGACCAGCACATCGGCGAACGGCCGGTCGTTGAAGCGCTGGCAGATCGTGCAGTGGCACATCATTCGGAACCGCGGCGGATTATGCGTGCGAAATGTGGTCGTCCGGCAGGGGCAGGCGCATTCGGTCATAGTCGGATACCTGGTCGGTCAGAGCGCAGCGGGGCTCGAGGCGCTGCTGACTGGTCGTCTCGTCAATCAGTCATACCTTCCTGGATGCGCTCGATCAGGATCGCGTTGAAGATGTCAGAATGGGTGTCCATCGGGTTGTGGGCGGCACCTTCGATGATCGTGGGTTCGACCGGGGACGGCAGGGTCCTGATCAGTTTCTCGGCCGCGCTGAGCGGCACCCAGTCGTCCTTTTCGCCCCAGACGATGTCCAGCGGAACGCGCTGCCAACCGTCTTCGGCCACCTGTCGCCGCGAGAGGCGCTTGAGCAGCGCCGGATAGGTACCCGGAATGGTCAGCGGCTCGAAGTAGCCGTCCAGTTCGTCATCGGTCGGTCTGCGACCGAAGGCCGAGGCCATCATGTCGCCGATCGCCGACTTCTTGACCAGGTTGCGCGAGGCCCAGTATTCCGCGGCCCTGCCGACCGGCGGCAGCGCCAGGAGCCAGCCGATCGGCCCGCTGTTGCGACCGATGTCCGGCGTTCCGTCGACCATGATCAGGCGAGCGACCTGGTCGGGCCGACGGGCGGAAACGTCGGTCGCAACGCCGACGCCCATCGAATGGCCGACCAGCACCAGCCGAGCGCCCGGCGCGACCCGGTCGGCCAGCGCGGCCACCAGGGCCGGCCAGTCGGGTTCGTTCGCGGTTCGTTCGCTGTAGCCGAACGGCGGCAGGTCAAGCGCGATCGCATGGTAGCCGGCCCGCTCGAGCGCATCGAGCGTGTCGCGCCAGCTGAACGCCGACGCGCCGTAGCCGTGGAGCAAGACCACCAGCACCGGCGAGCCCTCGACCGCCCGCTCGCGCCAGTGCAAGCGAATGCCTTCGATCTCGGCAAACCGCGAGTCGGCGAATGGCTGCTCGGGGATGCGGCCCTGCAGGTCAGGCTCCGGCAGCATGTAAGGAACGATCGCGGCCAGCAGGATCGCGACCACGACCACGATCGCGACGATCAGAAGGATCTTGTTCAGCATCGGCGTGATCCTCTCGCTGGCTATCCCTGAACTTTACTCGATCCATCGCGGTGAGCGGCGAGCCTCATTCGTCCACCGGCTCGCCGCCAACGCCCGGATCATACTGCTCGAACCAGCCCATGATGTTGTCGGTCTTGGCGATCAGGTGGCTGGGTCGGGCGGCGATGAAGTGAGCGGAACCCGGCACCCGGATCAGCGCGGTCGGAATCCGGCGCTGCTTGAGCGCGCCGTAGAACTGCTCGGCCTCCCAGGTGGGCGTTCGCCAGTCTTCCTCGCCGACCATCACCATCGTCGGCGTGGTGACGTTGCCGACCAGCGACAGGGGCGAAAGCCGGAAATAGAGGTCGGGGTCCTCCCAGGGCTGGGCGCGCAGCCAGTGCCGGGTCACGAAGCGGCCGATGTCGGCGGCCGTGGCCATCGTCGCCCAGTTGATCACCGGCTTGATGCTGGCCGCGGCGGCGAAGCGATCGGTCTTGCCGACGGCCCAGGCGGTCAGGACGCCGCCGCCCGAGCCGCCGGTGATGAACAGCCGGTCTGGATCGACGTAGTTCCGCTCGATCAGTTCGTCGACGACGCTCATCAGGTCATCGTGATCGTTGCCGGGATAGGCCCGGTCGATCTGCTGGGCGAAGTCGTTGCCGTAGCCGGTCGAGCCGCGCGGGTTGGCGTAGACGGTGACGTAGCCTTCGGCCGCGAAACGCTGGATCTCGGCCGCGAAGCTCGGACCGTACATCGCGAACGGCCCGCCGTGGATTTCGATGATCATCGGATAGGTACCGTCGGCCACGAAGCCCGGCGGCGTGGCGACCCAGGCCTCGATGGTCCGGCCATCAAAGCTGGATTCCACCTGGATTTCCTCGATCGGCGCAAGGTCGATATGCCCGAGCGCGTCGTCGTTCAGGTCGGTCAGCACGCGCGGCCCGGCTGACCCGGCAATCACCGCGACCTCGGCGGGCCGATCCCATTGCTGGCGCGTGTAGGCCAGCACCGACGCGCCCACGCTGAACGAACCCGAGGCATAGGGCCGGCCCAGCGCGGTGCCGCCGACATCGTCGGTGTGCTCGCGAACGCTGCCGTCAAGGCCGATCTCGACCAGCATCGTGTGCCCCCGCACCTCGGCCAGGGCGAACACGCTCTGGCCGTCTGCGGCGAAAACCGGGTCGGTGATCGGATGGTCGTAGTCGCCGCTCAGATTGCGCGGCTCGGAGCCGTCGGCGTTCATGACGTAGAGATTGGCCTGCTGGTAGGCAAGGACCTGATCGTCAAATCCGGTGTAGGCGATCCGCGAGCCGTCCGGCGAAGGCGCGGGACTGGCATCCGGGCCGTCCCGAGTGGTCAGCGCCGTACGAGAACCGTCAGCGAGCTCGACCGCGTAGATCTCGCTTTCGATCGGGTCGAGCTCGGCCTCGGGCACGTCGTTGCCGACGACCAGCACCGTGTCGGCGTCCAGCCAGGCCGGACCGGAGAAATCGTTCTCGCCGTCTGTAATCTGGCGCGGCTCACCGCCCTGCGATTCGACGACGAAGACCTGGGTGGTTCCTTCCCGCAGCCAGCCGCGTCCGTCGAAACGAAAGGTCAGATCGTCGAATACCCGCACCGGCTCGGCCCAGTCGGCGCCTTCGGGCGGTTTCGGCGGGGTCGCGAAGGACGGCGTTTCGCCCGGCACGAACATCGAAAAGGCCAGATGTTCGCCGTCGGGCGACCAGGCGAACTGGCCCGGGCTTTCGATGAACTGCGAGACGGCGAAATCGGCACCGTCGTCGAGATAGCGAATCCGGATCTCCGCGCCGCCCTCGCCGCCCGAGCGATACGCGATCCTGCCGCCGTCCGGCGACCAGCGCGGCGACGACGCCCGGCGATCGGTGATCAAGGGCCGATGCCGACCGGTTTCGATGTCCAGCATCCACAGCGACCCGACCGGCCGATCGGCCCGCTTGTCGTAGGCGGTGCGAACGTAGACGACGCGGCTGCCGTCGGGCGAGACCTGCGGGTCCGCGGCCCATTCGAGCGCGAACACGTCCTGAGCTTCGAACCGACGGTAGTCGTCGGCGGCAGCCGTGACGACGAACAGAGCGACGACGGTCGCGCTTGCTTTCAGGATCATGTTCATGGATCGGGTCCTTGGAGAAACGAGAGGATCATGCTAACCGAGGCGCGGTCGGCGGATGGGGAATCGACGATTCACAGCAGCGCCCCACTCGGCCAGGCGGGAAACCCTGGCACGATCCGATGCCGAGCGATGGAGCGATGAAACTGCTGGGCGAAGACCGGACAGTGCAGATTGTTAGGGCAATGGATGAAAACATAGCTGCGGCGCCCCTGCTCGAGGTCATCGGCCACGGCGCGCGCCCACTCGTCGATGACCGGCTGGTTGCCGCTGCCCGACGGGTGCAGCACCAGTCGCAGGAAACGAAGGTCGTTGGACACCGTTCTGAGCACCGGCAGGTCGGGCTTTTCGTGACGCGCCGCGCGAACGTCCGGATGATTCAGATCGCCACCGAACAGAGCCCGGGTGTCCATCGTGATGCGCGCGGCCCGATAGCGCTCCAGCAGCGGTTCGATGTGTTCCGGCTGATCGAAGAATGCCCGGTGACGAAGCTCGAGCGCGGGCCGAAGATCGGCCGGCAGGCGTTCCAGCACGGCTTCGATCCGCTCAATCGCGGCCGGACCGACCGAGGCCGGAAACTGGACCAGCAGCGGCCCGAGATGATCACCGAGCGGTTCGATGACCCTCAAGAATTGCTGCAAATCGTCGAAGTCAGCGCGGCGGTCGTGCGTGACCGTGCGCGGCAGCTTGAAGCAGAAGCGAAAGTCCGCTCCCGCAACCGCTTCGCGCCACCTGGCGATCAGGCTGCTCGACGGTACCCGGTAGAAGCTCGTATTGCCTTCAACGGCATTGAAAACCTGCGCATAGTCGGCCAGTGCCGGAACACTCTTGCGAAAGTACGGCCCCTGCCAGCCCCCGAAAGCCCAGGCCGGCAGGCCGAGTCGATAGCCAAATGGTCGGTCCAGGCTTTCCTGATTCACTCGGCGTCATCCGATCTCCCGGAAGCAATGTAGACCAGGCGGTGATCAGATTGGTGAAATCAGTTTCCGCGCAGGAGACGATCGGCACGCTTGAAATTCGCGATGAACACATCGACCGCACCGTGCTCATTGGGCCACCTCGCTCAGCTGCGTCCGCATCCACTCGATCATGGTGGCAGGTGCCTCCGGGTTGAAATTCGACGCCAGCTGCTGCGCCGTGCCCTGCTGCCAGTGCCGGCGATATTCCTCGCGGGTTCCGACCTCGGCCGTGCCCGGACGATAGTGATTGACGATAGTGATTGACGATAGTGATTGACGATAGTGATTGACGATCGTCGCGATTCCCGGGCGATCGGAGGTGCCGTCCGGCAGAATCGAAGCGAAACGCACACCGTCCGCGCGGCCGAGAACCCGGAAATCTCCCCCATTTGCTGCCTGTCCCGGTTCCACGTCCCGATTGCGCGTCCTTGAAGAGAGGCGGGTATTGGCGCAGGTCCTGTATCGAGTTGGATAATCGGTTAAACTAGCTTAATGATGCGGGAAAACCCATCATTGATGGTCATCCTTCAGCTTCTGCTGGCAGGCGGCCTCGCCGCTCCTGCTGCAGCCGCAGAGGAGGGAGATGCCGAGCGCGGCGAGTATGTTGCCACGCTGGCCGACTGTGGTAGCTGCCACACCGGCGACCATGGAACCTATGCCGGGGGTGAGGCGCTCGCCACCCCATTCGGCGACATCTACCCGCCGAACATCACGCCTCATCCGGAGGCGGGTATCGGAGAATGGTCGCAGACGGATTTCGCGACGGCGCTGCGCGACGGCGTGCGGCCGGACGGACTGCCGATCTACCCCGCCATGCCCTACCAGCATTACGCGAAAATGACCGATGAGGATCTGCGCGATCTGTGGGCCCACCTCCGCTCGGTCGACGCCTCCGGGCGTGAGACGCCCGCCAACGAACTGGCCTTTCCCTTCAATGTTCGTTCGTCACTGCACGCCTGGCAGGCGCTCTATCTCAATGGTGGCACGCTGGAGCCCGATGCCGACCGTTCCGACCAGTGGAATCGAGGCCGCTATCTGGTTGAGGTGCTCGGGCACTGCGGCTCCTGCCACACGCCGCGCAACGCGCTGTTTGCGGCGCTGCCCGATCAATCCCTGGAGGGAGCAAAGATCCCTGGACAGCCCTGGTATGCTCCGAACATAGGCGGCGGGGCCGAATCCGTCATCGCGGACTGGTCAGTGCGGGACCTGGAAGTCTACCTGGCCGGTGATGCGCGCCCGGGCGAATCCGGAGAGGCGATAGCTGGACCCATGCGACAGGTCATTCACAACTCGCTGTCCGAGGCAAAGCAAGAGGATCTGGCTGCGATGGCGGTCTATCTGAAGGGCCAGCCCGGTGAGGATGGCGAGGATGAGGTGCCGTCCGAGCCGACTGTCGAAGCCGTGGTCACGGAGCAGAATTCTTCACTGTACGAGAGACACTGCCGCAGCTGCCACGGCGAGGATGGCCGGGGCGAGCCCGGGGTTGCGGCCGACCTGCGACGGAGCTCGACGGTCGAGGCGCGAGAAGCCTGGAGCGCGGTTTCGGTTGTCACGATGGGTGTCGATGCCAGCGAAAACTACCCGCGTATGCCGGGTTTTGCCGACGCTCTCAATGATGCCGAGATCGCTGCCGTGACCGATCATGTGCGGGCCCGATGGGCGGGCCGGAAGGTCCCCCCCGCCTCGCCGAAGATGTCGGCCGCCGCGCGCGCGGCGATGGAGGACGGTCCGGTGGAAATCGTCTGCCCGCGCGTTGCCGATGAGCTCATGTCTTCTGATATGCGCGACCGGATCGCCGAACTGGATCCTGATGAGCCCGATCCCGAGCGGCTCGACGCGCTGGTCGCCGAGTGGCGAGAGGAACACCCGGATCGCAATGTTGGCGATATGGTGACGGCTTTCTCGGCCGGGTGGTGTCGTGCGGCAGACCTCTCGGGGATAGACGCAACTCGGCGCGCCCGCGGCTGGGTGGTCTTCGCGGCCGCCGTCGCCGATGCGGCACGCTGACCTGGCGCTTGATCGATCGCCGCAGACAGATGAACTTCCGGGTATGGAAACTGTTAACCCGGCAACCTTTTAGATTGCATTCAGGGCACCAGGAATGGCCCGACTTAAGCGTTCTCGCTTATGCCTTGGGAGCCACCCTTGCCGGCGAGCGACGCCTTGATTCGCGCCATTCCTGATGCCCTGAATGCGATCTGAATGGTTGCCGGCTTGATAAAGACACTCTTTTCTCCGAATGCCGGCAGTATCCCGATCAATGCCCATCCGGCGTTCGACCGCGGTTGCAGCCCGCAGTGGGCCGAATTTCGCCCAGTTCTCCCCTATCGTAGCCAATCGAACGACGAAGCACGCCAAACTTCCCGTCATTGGCCTATCCCGGCACGTGCGCCGCCGGATCACGCTCGGCTGAAGCGCGATCTGAATCCAGTTTGCTGTGACTCAGAAGGGCAAGCCGATGCGCTTGGCCGGCGGCGCACCAAGGACGCGAACCAGGAACCAGGACAGATCAATATCGATCGAAATCAGTCAGAATTGGCCCATGTCCGATCGCGACCTGACTGAGAGATTCGATCCAGCCGACGCCGACCGCGTGGCCGAGCTGTATCAGGAAATGCGCCGAATCGCTCGACGCGAGCGGCAGTTGATTCGTTCAGCCACGCTCAACACGACCGCCCTGGTACACGAAGTCTGGCTTCGGATCTCGCCGGAAGAACAGGATTTTCGCGACCGTCGGCATTTTCTCGGACTCGCTGCGGTGGCGATGCGCCGCATGGTGGTCGACTATGCGCGCTATCGCCTTGCGCAGAAGCGCGGCGGCGACCTCGAGCGAGTCGAACTGGGTGATGCGGAGGGCGCGATCAGCGCGCCAATCGACCGGATTCTCGATATCGATCGGGCGCTGGATTCGCTGGCCGAGATCGATCAGGACTTGCACCATCTCGTCGAGCTGAGGTTCTTTGGCGGCTTGTCCATCGACGACGCAGCCGCCGTGCTCGAAGTTTCGCCGCGCACGGCGGCCCGGCAGTGGGCCCGAGCGCGCGCCCTGCTGCAGTTCACTCTCGATCAGCGGCGAAGCCCATGAGCCTGGACAAAGAAAGCTGGGAGCGGATTCGGGATTACTTCGACGAACTGCTCGAGCTCAAGCCCGAGCAGCGCGCCGACAGGCTGGCGGGCCTGCCGCTCGGCCCCGGAGATCGTGCTCAACTGGCATCACTGCTCGATTCACACGACGAGCCCGATCCCCTGCTCGCCGCCGAATCCGCACCGGTCCTGCTGGCCCTGATCGATGAGGATTCTGACGAGCAGGACTGGACCGGGCGTCGGCTGGGCCCCTGGCAGGTTGCCGAGCAGATCGGCCGCGGCGGAATGAGCGTCGTCCACCGCGGGCAACGTGCCGACGGCCAGTTCGAGAAGACCGTCGCCATCAAAGTACTTGATGCCCAGCGACTCGCAGCCGACCAGCGCCATCGAATTTCTGAGGAAGTGCGAATTCTGGCGCGACTCGAGCATCCGGGCCTCGCTCGTCTGATCGATAGCGGCGAGAGCGAGGACGGCGATCCCTACCTGGTGATGGAATACGTCCAGGGCGTGCCATTGACCGATCACATCAGCGAACGAAAACTCAGCGCGGGAGAGCGGGTCGAACTGATCATGCAGGTTGCTCGTGCGCTTCAGTATGCACATCAACGCCAGGTCATCCATTGCGACGTAAAGCCTTCGAACATTCTCGTGACGGCCCAGGGCCAGGTCCGACTCGTCGACTTTGGAATCGCCGCTCTCGATCAGGCCGACGCGGGGACAGAAGCCCGGCTGTACTGCTCGCCGGCCTACGCCGCACCGGAGCGATTGCTTGGTGCTGCACCGACCACTTCACAGGACATCTTTGCCCTCGGCGCCGTGCTCTACCGGGCATTGAGCGGTCGCAATATCCGGCCTCGTGATTCCATGACGGGCGGCAGCGTGACCGAGCAACCCACACCGCCCTCGGTCGCGAGCACCCAGTCCAATGACGGCGTCAGGGTTGACGCAATCGAGGCCCGCCAACTCAAGGGTGACCTCGACGCGATCTGCATGAAGGCAATCGCTATTGATCCGGAGCAACGTTATGCCAGCCTCTCGGAGCTGATCGCTGATCTTGAGGCCTGGCGCGAGCACCGCCCCGTGGCTGCCCGACAAGGTGGCCAGGGCTATGTCCTGTCGCGCTGGCTACGGCGGCATAGCGCCATTGCCGCACTGGGCATCCTGCTTGTCGTCGCCATGATGATCGGTACCGCGATTTCACTCGATCAGGCCAGACAGGCCAGGGAGCAGGCCGAGCGTGCCGTGGCTTCCCGAGACTTTCTGATCAGCATCCTCGAAGCCGCTGATCCGACGCTCGAGAACGGCCACGACCCGACCGCGTCCGAGCTGTTGCGCCGGGGCGCCGAGCAGATTCAGGATCGACTCGCCAGTCAGCCCGCGCTGCTTGTCGAACTGCTCTACATCATCGGCAAGACCCAGTTGCAGCGCGGTCTGATCGACGATGCCGGAGAAAGTCTTGATCTGGCCCTCGAGAAAATCGGCGACGACCGGAAGCACCCGGAGCTGGCCAACGTGCTGGCCACCCGCGGTTTCGTCGCCTACGAAAACGGGGAGTATGAAGAATCGATGGAATGGCTCGAGCGGGCCGCACAGGCGGCCGAGCGAAACCGGATCGAGAACAGCGACCGCCACGGCATCCTGATCCAGCTGGCCGACCTGAAAGCCGTCAACCTGGATACCGAGGCCGCCATTCTGATAACCGAGCAGGTGCTCTCGGAACAACCCGGCGTCGAGAACGAAGTACCGGCCATGCGTATTCGGGGCATGGCCATGGAAATCGCCGGCGATCTGGAAGGCGCGAGACAAGTATTGACCGAGGCCCTGGAACTGCAGCGCGCCATCGACCCGGCACACATCAACGCCGCGGAGATCGAAACCGACCTCGGGAACGTCTACTGGCGGCTACAGGATCTGGAACGCTCCCTGGCCATGCACCGGGCTTCCTGGGAACACAAGGTGCAGATCTATGGCGAAAACCACACGCAGACCTTGACATCGCTGGGCAATGTCGCGGCAATCAGCGACGCATTGGGATTGCATGATGCCGCCCGGCGCGCCTGGAACGAGTCGTTGGAGCGCCTGACGGTCGTGCACGGAGGAGGCGACCATCCCAGTATCATCTATACCCTGGGCATGCTGGCGCTGAGCGCCTACCTGACCGACGATCTTGCCGACTCGAGGCTGCAGCTGAATGAAGCGATGGAAAGACGTGCCAGGCTGACCGACGTGCCACCCAACATTCGATGGTTTGAACGACTCGCCGCACTCCTGGATTTCGAGGAAGGCCATGCCCTGGATCCGGAGCGCCTCGAGGGGAATCGCGAAGACTGCAGCCAGATGTCGCTGCGCACGCCCATGGGCAAGCGATTGTGCACGGCCTGGTGGCAGCTCGTCGCGCGCGACAGCGGCATTTGTCCGCCGCTCGACGTCATGGAAGGCATCAGTCAGATCGTCGATGACTGGCCGGCTCGGTGGGCCGATCGCTGGCAGGTCACCCGGTCAAGTTGTTCGAACGCCGTCACTCCCAGCGGGTGACGTGCCAGCTCTTCTTGCCACGCCGGATCGCCGCGATCCGGCCATGGAGCAGCTGGTCGGCGGTCAGCGAGTGATCCTCGCCGACCCGTTGGCCGTTGACCGAGATCGCACCACTGTTCAGATGTCTGCGCGCCTCGCTCCTGCTCGCGGCGAGAGTCGTCTCCGGCAACAGATCGATCAACGATAGCCCGCCGGCGAGCTGGTCTTTCGAGTGATGGCTGCTCGGCGCGCTTTCCAGCCCCTCTTCGAGCGTCGCGAGATCAAGGCTGGCCAGATCGCCGGAGAACAGCGCCCGGCCCGCCGCTTCGGCCTGCGCCATCGCGTCTTTACCGTGCAGGATCGTTGTCGCTTCTCTGGCCAGGGTGCGATGGGCTTCACGCTTGTGCGGCTCGGCGGCGTGGCGTGAGGCGAGCGCTTCGATCGTCCTGCGGTCGAGTAGCGTGAAGATCTTGATGAACTTGATCACGTCCTCGTCCGAGGCGTTCAACCAGAACTGGTAATAGCGGTACGGACTGGTCCGGTCGGCGCTCAACCAGATCGCACCGGTCTCGGTCTTGCCGAACTTCTTGCCGTCGGCCTTGACCAGCAGCGGCGCGGTCAAGCCGAAGGCCTTGCTCGCGGCATCCTCGCCGTCGCCGGACTGCCGCCGGATCAGATCGCAACCCGACACGATATTGCCCCACTGGTCGCTGCCCGCGCACTGGAGCGTCACGCCCTCTTCGCGATAAAGGTGCAGAAAGTCGTAGGCCTGCAGCAGCACGTAGCTGAACTCGGTATAGCTGATGCCCTGATCGCGACCTTCGAGCCGGAGCTTGACCGAGTCGCGCTGAATCATCTGGTTGACCGAGAAGAACTTGCCGATGTCGCGCAGCGCGTCGAGCCAGCCGATCTTTTCGATCCAGTCGATGTTGTTGACCAGGCGCGCCTCGTTATCGGCTCCCGAGTCGATATCGAACAGGGCGCGATAGATCCGGCACTGGCCCTCGACATTGGCCTCGATCTCCTCGCGCGTCATCAGGGAGCGCTCCGCCTCCTTACCCGACGGGTCCCCGATCAGGCCGGTCGCGCCGCCGGCCAGAATATATGGAGTATGGCCGGCAAGCTGGAATCGCTTGAGCAGCATCAGGGCCACGAGGTTGCCGATGGTCAGGCTCGGCGCGGTCGGATCGAAGCCGCAATAGATCCTGCGCGGCATGCTCAGATGGTCGACGAGCCCGGCTTCATCGGTGCATTGATAGAGCTGCCCGCGAAAGCGAAGTTCTTCGAGAAAGGCCAGGGAATCCAGGGTCCGAGTCGTTGCTGTGCTCATCCGCGCAGGATACCAGAGCCGCGCCGCCGGACGCCCCCTTCAATGGGGCCTGTTCTCGCCTCGCGCCGCTCGCCCGAGCGAGAAAGCAAGTCCGGTTCTGGCATCCCCCTGCCGGCCCCGGTATGCTTGCGCCCGGAGGCATCATTCAGGAGCATTCGCAGGATGGAGCGTGATTTACCGGCCGATGACGACGGCGGACCGGACAGTCGGTTCGAGCGCTGCCACGCCGATCTCTATCGGATCGCGCAGCGCGAGCTTCGGCGCCAGTTCCGATCGGGCACGATCGACACCGTCGCTCTGGTCAACGAGGCCTGGCTGAGAGTCCAGAGCGGCGATCAGGTCTGGGAGTCCCGCGGCCACTTCCTGGCCAGTATGACCACGACCATGCGGCACGTTCTGATCGACTATGCCCGGGAGCGCGGTGCGCAACGACGCGGCGGGGAATGGGTCCAGGTCACCTCCAGCGCCCTCGATCAGCTCGAAGGTGCCGACGGGTCGGTGGATCTCCTGGCCGTGGACCGCGCCCTGAAGCAGCTGGGCCAGCGATCGAGGCGCCAGGAACGAATTCTGGAGTTCAAGCTGTTCGGCGGTCTGACCACCGAGGAGATGGCCGAAGCGCTGCAGGTGTCCACGGCCACGGTCACCCGCGATCTGAGAATGGGAACGGCCTTTGTCCGGCGGGCCATGGAGGCCTGAGCATGGTCTCGTCGAGTGACTGGGAAATCATCCAGACTCATTTCGAATCGCTCTGCGATCGCCCGCGCGACGAACAGCTCGAGGCACTGGAAGCGCTCGATCTACCCGCTGAACTGAAGGTGGAACTGGCCTCTCTGCTGGCCTTCGATCATCCGACCGGCGGACTGGATGACCTGTCGCGGGTCGTCAAGAACGTCGCCCAGGGTCTGAACGGCGGGAATCTGATCGGTCGGACCATCGGAAGCTACCGCCTGACCCGACCGCTCGGGGCCGGCGGAATGGGCGAGGTCTATCTGGCCGAACGCGACGACGGACGCTTCGAGGCCAAGGTCGCGATCAAGTTCGTCGCGGCTTCGAACCTGCGCGCACACGCCCTGTTCGAGCGCGAACGACAGGTGCTCGCTCGCCTCAATCATCCCGGCATCGCGCGAATCATCGACGCCGGCGAAGACGAGCGACTCGGTGCCTACCTGGTCATGGAATACGTCGACGGGCAGGCGATCGACGAGGCCGCGCTCGCGGATGAGCATGGTCCCCGGCAGATTCTGCGCTGGATCGCCGAAGCCGCCGAAGCCGTGGCGTTCGCGCATCAGAACCTGGTCCTGCATCGCGACCTCAAACCCGCCCATCTGGTCATCGCTCGCGACGGGACGCTCAAGATCCTCGACTTCGGGGTGGCCGGCCTGCTCGATCAGCGTTCGACCGATGGCCAGTCCACTGCGCAAGGCAGCTTCACACCCCGTTACGCCGCCCCGGAGCAGATTCTCAATCAGCCGGCCACGACCCGGACCGATGTCTACGCGCTGGGCCTGATTCTTCACGAACGGCTCGCCGGCGGGCACGGCGCGTTCGGCGACAAAACCGGGGCCATGTCCGAGCGCAAGCTCGCCGACGACCGACAGCCGTTGCCCCCGGTCACGGGACTGGCTCGCGCCCAGCAGCGCGATCTGCGCGCGATTCTTCATCGCTGCCTGGCCCGAGAGCCGAGCGAGCGCTACGCCGGTCCGGCAGAATTGTCGAGTGACCTGCAGGCCGTCCTGAATGATGCGCCGGCTCGTGCCCGGCGGCCCGGCTGGATCGAATCAGGCTGGCGCTGGGCCCGGCGCCACCGCCTCGCCAGTGGTGCCCTTGCTTTGGCGCTGTGCAGTATCGTGGTCGGCACCTTCCTCGTTCTGAGGTTTGCCACCCAGGCCGAGCTGGATCGTCAGCGGGCCGTCGCGGAAGCGAACAAGGCCCGAGCCAGCACCGAGTTTCTGGCCGATCTGTTTTCGGGGTCCACCCCGGGCCTATCGCAAGGCCCGGAGACGACCGCGCGTGAGCTGCTGGAGCGCGGTCGAGAACGAATGAACGAGGAACTGGCTGACCAGCCGGAGACCCGCGCGTATCTGGAGTGGGTCATCGCGCGCAGCTTCATGTTTCTCGGCCTGTACGACGAGGCTCTGGCGCTGATCGAAACGCCCGCGCCAGCGGCTTCGCTGTCGTCGACCAACGAGCGGCATCTTCTCAAGGCGAGATTACTCGCGTTCAAGGGTCAGTTCCTCGACGTTCTGGACCATCTGGAGACTCTGGAACTCGATCGTCTCGAGCCGCTTCAGCGGGCCCAGGCCGAGCTGTCGCGTTCGACCGCGCTGGTCAATCTGGGTGACACCGCCGCCGCAAGGCAGGCTGCCGATCAGGTGCTGCACTGGGCTGGCCTGGCAGAGGACGGCCTGGAGACGCGTGCATCGGCGCAGAACATGCTGGCGGTCATTGCCTACAACGAAGGGGATCTGGACCAGGCCCGGGCCGATCTCGAAAACCTGCTGGCCACCCGGATCCGGCAGTATGGCCAATCCCATGCCGAAACCGCGCTGGTCATCCACAATCTGGCCGGCGTCAGCTATGCCCTCGGCGACCTGAATTCGGCGCTCGAGCAGTACGAACGCTCCGCGGTACTTTTCGAACAGCATTACGGCGTTGAAAACCGCTCGTTCGCGATGGTCCAGCGCGCTCTGGGCATGACCCTTCGAAAACTGGGCGATGCGGATCGGGCGCTCGAGCGTTTCGAGCGAACCCTGGGCGTGATCGAAGCCTGGAGCGGCAGCGACAATCCGCTCTGGCGAGAAGTGCAGATGCAGAAGATCGAGCTGCTGGTGCTGATGGGCCGGGGTGCCGAAGCAACGGACGCACTCGCCGCCTTCGGCCCGCTTGATCCGGATCACTGGGAGGGGCGTCAGGGCGAGGCCTGTCGCTGGGCCCGTCTTCGCGCCGCGATGGCGCTGCCCGAAGACACCAGTCGATGGTGCGACGGGCTGGGCGTGGAACCGGCCAACCTGCGCGCGGGACAGGATTATCTCAGGGCATTGATCGCTCGCACCGCCGGCACTCCCGATTTCGAAACCCATCGCGCCCGGGCAATGGAGTCCATCAATCTGATTTCCCCGCCCGACCCGCTCCTCGTCGCGGCCATTCGCCGACTCTGATCGATTCGATGATCAACTGCACGGAGTGATTCCGTAAATCCGATTGACCCTTGAATCAATCGGAGCACATTCCATGATATCCCCGAAGCACGCTTTGCTGGCCCTGGGCCTGATCGTTCTCGTTCAGACCCCGGCCCATGCGCTCGATTTCATCATCAACAGCACGGTCGACGCCCCCGACGCGGTCCCGGGCGATGGACTCTGCAACCCTGTCAACGCCCTGCCGCAGACCTGTACCCTGCGCGCGGCGATCATGGAGGCCAATGCCCTGGGCGGGGAGCACAACATCGCTTTGTCCTCCGGCGTCTACGTCCTGAACAATGTCGGGGAAAACGAGGATCAGTCCGTCACCGGCGATCTCGATATCTCCTCGGAAATCCGGATCGTCAACGGCACCAGCAATCGCCCGCTGATCAGCGGCAACGCGACGGATCGGATCTTCGACATTCAGGCAGGGGGGAAGCTGACCCTCGACAACATCGACCTGGCCGGCGGCCAGGCCAATACGCCGGCCACCCTCCGGGGCGGAGCCATCTACGTGCGTACCGACGGGAGCCTGCTGCTGCAGCGCGCCAGGGTGTCTCTCAACCTCGCCAATCAGGGCGGCGTGATCTACAGCGACGGCAGCGTCCGCATCCTCGAAAGCGAGCTGTTCAACAACGCCATCGTGGCCGAGGAACTGCTGCCGGAATTCTCCGACGGTGCCGCGATCTTCAACCGGGGCTTTCTGATCATCGAGCGCTCCACCCTGCGCGGTAACGGCCGCCTGCCCGGCTTCGAGGGACCGATCTCGACGGTCGAATACGCCGTCCACAGCCGCCGGGGCTTTGTCGAAAATCCCAGCGTGATCATCGGCAATTCGACCCTGTTCGACAATACCAACGGGGTGTTCTCCGACGGCGTGCCCACGTTCATCACCCACTCGACCCTGGTCAACAACAACCAGCTCGGGCTGCGTTTCCTGCGCGATCTGGATGCGCTCGGCGAAGTCCAGCTGACGGTCGAGCAAAGCGTGATCCACGGCCACAATTCGGACTGCAACGGCCTGGATTCGGCCGAAGCGGAATTCGACCTGGCCTTCAACATCAATGCGAGTTCCGACGATTCCTGTGGCTTCACCGGTTTCAATGATTTCCAGAACATCGCCTACCCGTTCAACGGTACTCTGGCCGATCATGGCGGCCCGACGCCGACGCTGATGCCGCGCTCCAACGGCGTGCTGATCGATCCTGTAGGCGGCAGTTGCGGCCCCCTGAGTGACGATCAGCGCGGCCAGCCACGGCCGGTGGACGGGGACGAAATCGGCGGTGCCCTGTGCGACATCGGCGCGGTCGAATTCGATCCGGAGCTGGATCCGGAGTTCGGTGACAGCCTGTTCTCCGATCGATTCCAGAAGAACTGATCGCGCCTGAATGAATCGCCCCGCGACGAAGCCGCGGGGCGATCCAGCAGGGTCGACCCGTATCGGGCGCAAATTGTTCAAAACCCGAGACGCCGACTGGGCTTAGAGGTTAGGATAGGATACGACATCAACGGAGGCCTGCTGCTCATGACCATGTTGATCACTCTGCTCCTCGCGCTGGGCGTCAGCCTTTTCCTCGTCTATCACGGTCGCGGTTACTTCGCCTGGCTCTCTGCCGCGGTGATCATCCTTGTCGGATGGGCCGCGGCTGCCGGGTCGCTCGGATTCTTCTGGTGGACCGTCGCGATTCTCACCATCATCGCCGCCTGCGCCTTCGGACTACCGGGGCTGCGCCGGATGATCTCGAAGCAGGCCCTGATGCCGCTGATGCGCGCCGCCCTGCCGCGGCTCGGCGACACGGAGCGGACGGCGCTCGAGGCCGGAACGGTCTGGTGGGACGGCGACCTGTTTTCGGGTGATCCGGATTGGAACAAGCTGCTGAGCTACAAGGAGCCGAAGCTCACCGAAGAGGAGCAGGCCTTCATCGACGGCCCGGTGACCGAAGTCTGCCGGATGATCGACGATTGGCAGATCGCTCAGGACCACGATCTGTCCGAGGAAGTCTGGCAATACCTCAAGGACAACGGCTTTTTCGCGATGATCATCCCGAAAGCCTACGGAGGCAAGGAGTTCTCGGCGCTTTGCAACTCGCGGGTCGTGACGATGCTGGCCAGCCGCAGCGTCCCGGTTGCGGTGACGGTCATGGTGCCCAACTCGCTCGGCCCGGCCGAACTGTTGCTTCATTACGGCACCGAACAGCAGAAGGACCACTACCTGCCGCGCCTGGCCTCGGGCGAAGAAATTCCCTGCTTCGCACTCACCGGCCCTGAAGCCGGCAGCGACGCCGGCTCGATCGCCAGCGAGGGCATCGTCTGCGAGCGCAAGATCAAGGGCAAGACAGTGCTCGGCGTCAGCCTCACCTTCCAGAAGCGCTACATCACGCTGGCGCCGGTGGCGACCCTGATCGGCCTGGCTTTCAAGCTGAAGGACCCTGACGGTCTGCTCGGCGCTCCGAAGGACTACGGCATCACCTGCGCCCTGGTTCCGAGCAAGACGCGGGGCGTCAAGCAGGGCAATCGCCATGACTGCCTCGGTGTGCATTTCCAGAACGGGACGCTCGAGGGCGAGAACGTGTTCGTGCCGCTGGACGCGATCATCGGCGAGCGTGAAGGCGCGGGCCGCGGCTGGAAGATGCTGATGGACTGCCTGGCCGCCGGGCGGGCAATCTCCCTGCCGGCCCTTTCGGTGGGCTGCGCGCAACTGGCGGCCCGGGTCACGGGAGCCTACGGGACCGTGCGCGAGCAGTTCAACACGCCCATCGGGCGCTTCGAGGGCATCGAGGAGCCGCTGGCGCGCATCGGCGGGCACGCCTATTTCATGAGCGCGGTGCGTACCCTGACCTGCGGTGCGCTCGACGACGGCGAGCAGCCGGCGGTGATCTCGGCCATTGCCAAGGCCTATATGACCGAGGGCATGCGGCGAGTGATCATGGACGCCATGGACATCCGCGCCGGCTCGGCCATCGTTCGCGGCAAGAGCAATATTCTGGCGCGGGCGTTCCAGGCGACCCCGATCGGCATCACGGTCGAAGGTGCGAATATCCTCACCCGGACGATGATCGTCTACGGACAGGGTGCCATCCGCTGCCATCCGTTCGTCCAGGCCGAAATCCAGTCGGTTGCCGACAACAACGTTCCCGCTTTCGACAAGGCGATCTTCGGCCACATCAATCACGCCAGCAGGAATTTCCTGCGCTCGCTCGTGCTCGGACTGACCGGCGGACGTCTCGCCGGCGGGCATATCGACGCCGACGTGAATCGCTACCTCGAGCAGATCACCCGCTTCAGCGCGGCCTTCGCCAGTGCCTCCGAAATCGCGATGCTGACCCTCGGCGGAAAGCTCAAGCGGCGCGAGAAGATCGCCGGTCGACTCGCCGACGTCCTGGCCTGGATGTACATCGCCTCGGCCACCCTCAAGCGTTACGCGGACAGCGAGACCCGTCGCGAGGATCTTCCGTTTGTCCAGTGGACCTGCGAAACGGCCCTGTACGAGATCCAGACGGCTCTGGACGGTCTCTGCAGCAATCTGGACAACGGCTTCGCCGGTCGTCTGCTCCGGTTCGTGGTCCTTCCGTGGGGCCGCAGTCTCAGGCCGCCCAGCGACAAGCACGGCAGCCGGATTGCCCGCGCCCTGCTCGAGGATCGGGCCGAACGCGAGCGCCTGACTTCGGACATCTACGTGCCCAAGGGCGACGAGCCCGGCCTGGGTCGTCTGGAAGCCGCGCTTGACCGGGCCGTCGAATCGATCAAGGTCGAAACCAAGCTTCGTGATGCGGTGCGGGCAGGAGAACTCGCGCGAGCACCCGGACCCAAGCTGGCCAGGAATGGCCTGGAGGCCGGGATCATCAGCGAAGAGGAATACGCCCAGATCGAAGCAGCAGACGAGATCCGGAAGCTCGCCATCAGCGTCGACGAATACACGCCCGAGGAATTCGCCCAGCTCAAAGGGTAAGAACTGCCCGCTCTTGCCGAAGCGCTCCGTGCTTCGGCGGGCAGCGGCTTCGCTATTCCGTCTCCGCCGTCTTTCGCCGGGCCATCACCGTAATCGCATATAATGTCGGGCCACTAGAGCGGCGCGCCTGGTACGCCCTGAACCGTGACCGATTTCTTCGCCTTTTTCGCCCCCTGGGAGTTCAGCTGGCTGGTCCAGCTGACGGTATGGGGCGCTTTGCTGCTGTATTTCAACGGGCTCCGCAAGAGCCGACCGGACGAGCTACCGGGCTGGGGGCCGATCCTGGCCTTCGTCATCGGCGTCGTGCTGATGTACCTGGTGACCCAGACCCGCTTCGACTACTGGTCGCAGTACATGTTCTTCGTCCACCGCGGCCAGCATCTCGTGCTGCACCACCTGGCGCCATTCCTGATCGCGCTGGCCATGCCCGCGGCCGTGCTCGCGCGCGGCCTGCCAAGCTCGGTCAAGGCCTGGTTCTGCCGTCGGCACCTGCCCCGCGCGGCCTGGGTGACGGTCTATCGCTGGCTGCAGCAACCGGCCATCGCCTGCTTCCTCTTCGTCGGCCTGATCGCGTTCTGGCTGACCCCGGATATCCACTTCGACGCGATGCTGAATTCGACCCTGTACTGGGTCATGAACTGGTCGATGGCGCTCGACGGCCTGCTGTTCTGGTGGCTGATGTTCGAACATGGCAAGCGCGGCATCACGCCACGACTGGGCTATGGCACGCGCGTGCTGCTGCTCTTTTCCGTGATGGTCCCGCAGATCGTCATCGGCGCGAGCATCACCTTCGCCGAGGAAAACTGGTTCGAGGTCTATGCGGTCTGCGGCCGAGCGTGGCCGCTCGATCCGATGACCGACCAGCTCATCGGCGGCCTGATCACCTGGATCCCGGCGGCGATGATGAGCGTGGTCGGCGCGCTGATCATTCTGCGCTTCTGGATCTATTCCGACGACGCCCGCTTCCGCCAGGGACTGCCGTCGACGGCCTGAGCAATCCGTCCAATCCGAATCTGCTGTCCCGTCTTCGAAATCCAAGGAGTCTCATCGATGAAAATCGCATCCGGCATCATTCTCGCCGTCGCCTTGCTCGCCGGCGCCCTCTGGTGGGTGTCGGGCATGTCGACGGACGAGCCGCTCGTATTCGAAAACCCGCGCGCCCGCCTCGTTCCGGGCAATGCACCGATGGCCGGCTACTTCGAACTCGGCAACAACACCGAGAATCGCATTCATCTGGTCAGCGCTCGATCCGATGCCTTTCGCGGCATCATGATTCACCGCACCCGGACCGTCGATGGCCAGGCGCGCATGGAGCACCAGGACCGGGTGTCGGTCTCGTCCGGGCAGACGGTGTCATTCGAGCCGGGTGGGCTGCACCTGATGTTGATGAATCGCCAGCGCGAGTTCGAGATCGGCGACGAAGTCGATATCGTTCTGGTCTTCGAGGGTCTCGAGCCGGCCGAACGGACGGTGACATTCACGGTCGTGCCCGTTACCGAATCATGAACCGACGCATCCTCGCCATCGCCCTGGTCCTGCTGCTGCCCGGCTGCGGCGAATCGCCCTGGTACGGCAAGGAAATTTCCGGGCTGATGCCCGAACTGGATTTCGAACTGCGCTCGGAAACCGACGAGACGGTCACGGAAACCATTTTTGAAGGCCGCCCGGTCGCGATCTACTTCGGATTCACGAACTGCCCGGACATCTGCCCGACGACCCTGGCCCGCCTGGTCGCCGCAACCCGCCGCCTGCCCGAGCCGATGGCCGAACAGCTTCAGCTGGCCTTCGTCAGCGTCGACCCCGATCGCGACGGATCACTGCAGCTGAGCGCCTACACCGATGCCTTCAGCGATCGCATGATCGGACTCACCGGCAGCCAGGAACAGCTCACCGAACTGACTCGCCGCTACCGGGTCACCTACGGCTACGAAGAGCCCGATGAAACCGGCAGCTACAACGTCAGCCACAGCTCGGCGATCTTCGTCTTCGACAGCGAACTCGAGCCGCGCCTGATGCTGCTCGATCGCCTGAGCGTGGCCGAAATCGCGGCCGATCTCGAACGTTTGCTGAGCGGACAGTCCTGAGCAGCGATTCCGTCGCCAGCCGAAAAAATTCCTCAGCCCTTGTCTGACGCTCTTTCGATGATTCCCGCGACGATCTGTTCGACCGTGCTTTCAGGATCGTGATCGCGATAGCGACGGGCAAAAGATGCTGCCGCCTGGCGATAGCGGGTATCGCTCAGAAGGCGATCGAGCGCGCTCAGGAACGTATCCTGATCTCCGAGGTCGACGCGCAGGCCCGCGCCCAGGCGCGCGCAGGCCTCGGCGTTGTGGTACTGCTCGATCTGGATCGGCAGCTGCAGCAGCGGGACGCCGGCCAGGAGCATCGCGGCGGTGGCACCGTGGCCCGCATTCAGAATGGCCAGATCGCACTGTCTGGCGGCCTGGCGCATGTTCAGAGGCACCGGGCTGATTCTGACGGTACTGTTGTCCCAGCGCCCGGGATCGAACGGGCCGCCGATGTAGACCACGCTCGAAAGCCGTCGCCGCGCCAGTTCATCAAGAATCGCCCGCAGCCCGCGAAACGGCTTGAGATAGACGAAGATCTTCGGGCCTTCCGTTTCCGGCCAGACGGGCCCGGCCGCCATCGTTTCGCCCCAGGTGCCCCTATAGTCGCCCCTATAGTCGCCACCATTCTCGCCACGACCTTCTCCGGGGTAGTGATCGAGCTCGGGAAACGTCGCGAGCACGTTCCAGTCGAGGCGACCGAACAACTCGCCGATATTGGCCAGGGCCGGCTGGCCCTGTCGCTCGAGCTGAGCGTTCAAGGCAGCGCAGACCGCCGTCTCGGTAGCCATAATTCGATCGGGATAGTGATTCTGCCACTCCCGCAGATTGGGCAGCGGAGAAACCGCCGGCGGGCTCGCGAACCCGGTTCCGATCTGAATGATCGGGAGGCCCATTCCCTGGAGCGCGAGCAGCGCGGTCGGGCTGTAGTCGAGCACGACTGCATCCGGCGCGACGGTTTCGATCAGCCCGCGCCAGGCCCGCGCCTGACCGGCCAGCGCTTCTGAATCACAGACCCCGACGTTGTGGAGAATATCGGCGATGCTGACCGGCTGTGAAATGGGCTGACGCGAGGCCGGCATGACCGGAATCGGCAGCAGCCGAACGCCCTCCGGCACCAGCGCATGACGAGGGGTGCTCTGCAGCGCGAGGCTGACACGGTGACCCCGAGCCCGCAATGCGCGCATGATCGGCAGCAGCCGGACCAGGTGCCCCATGGCCCCGCCGAACTCCCAGATCAGCAGAATCCGGCGGCCGCGGTTCGTTTCACCCATCGAAATTCCGTCAAGGACATTGCTTTGGAGAAGCCGGTTCCGTTAACATCGCCCGTGGAAACGGGCAATCGCCCGCTCAGTTTCATTGTGCCGGATTATTCCTTGGAGGGAATACCCATGTCTAATCAGAATCAGTCCGACCGTCTCGAACGCCGCCTGGCCTGCTACACCGTGGCAGCCAGCGCCGGGATGCTGGCAAGCGCTGCGTCGGCAGCGCCTACCAACGCTGATATCGATGTCGAGGTCACAGCGCAGCAGGGAGACAGTCAGTTCGAGAACTTCGAAGTCGGTCCTGTCTTTCCGCAGAACTTCAGCGTTTCGGTCAACAACAATAACGGCGATGGCTACGGTGGCTACTGTGGCAGTGTTTGGCTCAGTGCGGAGTTCCCTTCCGGTTGGACCGCGTATGCGCAGCCGATCGCAGCCGGCTCGCAGGTCGATGACAGCTTCGAGTTCGGCAATGGTGGCTACCTGTACCAAGATTGCGAAGGACAAGATCCGGGAGTCTTCGAGCTCAACGAGCGTGGCTTCATCGGCTTCCGTATCCCCGCCGAAGACGATGTGCCTTCCAGGGGCGTTATCGATTCCTGGCACTACGGCTACATGGACGTCGAGATCTCCGGCGATCTGACGGCCGCGATCAATGCGGTCTGGTTCGAATCGACTCCGGATACGCCGATCACGATCCCGGCCCCGTTCCAGGACGTTCGCAGCGTGCCGGTCGGTGGCGCACTGCCGCTCGGACTGCTGCTTTTCGCCGCCGGTGCCGCCGCGCTGCGTCGGCGTAACCGCGCCGAGGTCTGATCCTCGCACGAAAAGTTCTTCCCGGATGACCGTTGCCCGACGAGTGCTGCTCCTCGGGCTCAGCGGCGCTGACTGGAGCCTGCTGCGCCCGCTGCTCGACGACGGCGGCCTGCCGAACCTGGCAGACCTGCTCGAACAAGGCAGCCATGGCCGGCTCCGCAGTCTGCAGCCCCAGTTCGATCCCCTGTTGTGGACGTCGATAGCGACCGGTCGACGCGCCGACGCACATCGCGTGCTCGACGCCGCGCTGATCGGGGCCGAGGGCCAGCCTGAGCCTGTTTCTGCCCTGAACCGGCGGGTGCCGGCCCTGTGGAACTTCGCAGCGCAGGCCGGTTTCGAGTCTATCTTGGTCAACTGGCCTTTGACCTTCCCGGCCGAACCGGTGCCGGGCTGCTGTGTATCGGACGCTTTTTTCCGGCTGGCCGGTGATCCCGACGGCCTGCTCGCCCCACCCGAGGCGTCGGTGTCTCCGCACTCGGCCATTGCCGATCTGCGCGAGCTGCGGCTGTCGCCTGCCCGGCTGAGCGCCGAGGAGCTTTCCTGGTTTGCCCGGGTCGATGGCCGGTCGGACCCCATGGTCGCGCGGCTGGCCGTGCGCCTGGCCGAGCAGGTTTCGGTTCACGCTGTGGCGATGGACCGGCTCACCCGATTCGACTGGCAGCTGATGATGCTGCGCTACGACTTCATCGGCGCGCTCGGCCCCGAGTTCATGGGCTGCCATCCGCCGCAGCTTCCCTGGGTTCCGGACGCGGCCTTCGACCGTTACCAGCACACCATGGCGAGAGCCGCCACCTATCTGGATCACCAGCTCGGTCACCTCATCGCGTCGCTGCCCGAAGATACGGGCATCCTTCTGTTTTCCGAACGCGGACTCCTGGCCAACGAGCAGCGGCCGGCCAGCGCCGAGCTGGCGGCGCAGAAAGCCGGGCAGCCCTGGTACGCCGATCACGGCCTGATCCTCATGACCGGGTCGGGCATCGCCGACGATGCGCGAATCCAGGGTGCTGGCCTGCTCGATCTGGCACCGACCGTGCTGCACTGGCTCGGGCTCGAACTGGCCGACGGCCTGGAGGGCCGAGTTCTGGCCGAAGCATTCCAGGCGCCCACGCCACCGCGCCTGTCGGGTCGGCCGGCGCCGACAGTCGATCGCTGCGGCGGGCATGCCTCTACCCGGCGACTCGATCCGATCGAACGGGACTGGCTGATTCAGCGATGGCGGGAAACCGGCGTAGACCCGTCCGCCGGAAACAACAACGAGGAACGCGCCGCATCGGCCATCGAACAGGATCGCCAGTTCACCCTCGCCATGGTTCTGATGGATGCTGGACGACCGAAAAAGGCCCGTCCGGTGCTTGAAAACCTGTACCGCGAGGTCCCCGAGGATAGCCGTATCCAGCTGCATCTGGCCCGCTGCCGCCAGGCCTGCGGCGACCTCGAAGGCGCGCGCGACCTGCTCGAAGCCGTGGTCGATCATGCCCGGATACGGCCCAATGAGCTGATGGCGCTGGCCCGGCTCTACCGCGCCGAAGGCCGCCACGACGAGGCCCTGGCCTGCCTTTTCCGGGCCGAACAGGCCGAGGGCGAACGCCCGACCGTGCACTGCCGGATCGGCGAGGTCTATCTGGAAATGGAACGCCTAGACGAAGCCGAACGCGGCTTTTCGAAAGCCTTGGAGCGCGATCACGATCATGGCCCGGCACATATCGGAATGGCCCGCCTGCGGCTTGCTGCGGGCGAGGTCGACGCCGCCGTGGACCACGCGTTGCGCGCGGTCGAACACAACCGGGAATCGAGTCAGGGCCATTACTGGCTGGCACGCGCGCTGGTGGCCGCCGATCGGCCGGAGCAGGCCGCCATCACCTTCGAGACCCTCATCAGTCTTCGGCCCGGACACGTACCGGCTCGCCGTGAACTGGCCGACATACTGGATCGTCTGGGCCGTCCGGAGGAGGCAGTGCAGCAGCGCGAGCAGGCCGACCGACTCGAAATGCAGGAGCGGATGAATCGTTCGACGCGAGAACTGCTGGACCGGTGGGCGCGGACATGACCGCGCTGAGCATCGGCCTGCCGGTCTACAACGGCGAGCGATACCTGGCCGGTGCGCTCGGCGCCCTGCTCAATCAGACCTACCGCGATTTCGAGCTGATCGTCGCCGACAATGCCTCGACCGACCGGACCGCGGAGATCTGCCGCGCGTTCGCCGCCGGCGACGAACGCGTGCGCTACATCCGCAACGAGAAGAACCTCGGCGCGGCGCGGAACTACAACCTGACCCTGGACCAGGCGCGGGGCCGGTATTTCAAGTGGGCCGCCCATGACGATCTGTGCCATCCGGACTTCCTCGGACGCTGTATCGCAGTGCTCGAGGCCGAGCCCGAGACGGTGCTGGTTCACTCCCGAAGCTGCGCGATCGACGACAAGGGCCGGACCATCGGCCGCTACGACCAGGAAGTTCCCTTTGACGCCGACCGACCGTCCGAACGCTTCGCCCCGGCAATCCTGACGCCGCATGTGTGCATCAGCGTCTTCGGCGTGATGCGTCGGGATGTCCTGCTCCGTACGATTCGCCACGGCGACTGGGTCGGAGCGGATCGCAATCTCCTGGCCGAACTGGCGCTCCACGGTCGGGTCCGACTGTTGCCCGAGGTCCTTTTCAAGCGCCGCGTCCATGCGCAGGCGTCGATCCACCGTTTCACCAACGAGCACGAGCGTCTGACCTGGTTCGATCCCGCGCATCGTGGCCGCCTGAGCTTTCCGACCTGGCGTCGACTGCGTGAATATGCCGGCGCCGTCCGGCGATCGCCGCTGACGGTCATCGAGCGCGCGGCCTGCTTCCGCATACTGGCCCGGTGGCTGATCGCTCGCCACCATACCGGTCCGCGAAACCTGCGGCTGTTGCTGGCCGAACTTCTGAGGCCGAGCCGGGCCGGCGGGACGGCCGCTACGGATACAGGCGCGGCCTCGGCAGCGGAACGATGAAGCGGCCGCCCGCGGCCAGCCAGGGCTGCTGATCGCGCGCGATCTCGGCGGCCCAGTTCCAGGGCAGCAACAGCAGACGATCCGGCCTTTCCTCGGCGATCCGGTCGGGACCAACCACCGGAATCGCCACACCCGGCACGAAGCGACCGTGCTTGTGGGCGTTGATGTCAGCGATCCACGGAATCCAGCCCGGCTCGGGCTCGAGCCAGTTGAGCAACATCGTGCCCTTGGCCGCCGCGCCGTAGGCGGCCAGGCGCAGACCGCTACGGCACACACGGTCCAGCAAGTCCCGCAGCTGCCGCCGCAGACCGATCAGGGTCTCCCCCATCCGCCGCCAGGTCTCCGGGCGGGCGAGCCCTTCGTCCTGCTCCTGCCGGATGAGCCGATCGACGGCCCTGCCACGCTCGCCGGCGGCGGCGGCGAAAACGCGCAGCGATCCGGCGTGGATGGGTAGCGTTTCGACATCGATCAGCTTGAGGCCGGCACGGTCGAGGGCTCTGGCCAATGCTCCAACGGTGAAATAGCTGTGGTGCTCGTGATAGATCTGGTCGAAAGCCAGCGAGTGAAGCAAGGAGCGGCCCCACGCGACTTCGAAGACCGCCGTGCCGCCCGGTCGCAGCAAGCGCGCGACGCCGACAAGAAAATCGGCCGGGTCCGGGACGTGAGCGAGCACGTTGTTGGCGACGATCAGGTCCGCCTCGCGGCCTTCGCCACGAAGTCGATCGGCCAGCTCGCCGTCGAAGAAAGCCGGAATGGTCTCGATTCCGGCCGCGACGGCCGCGGCAGCCGGACCGGGCGCCGGGTCGACGCCAAGCACCGACAGGCCCCGGCGCGCGAAATGACGCAGCAGATAGCCATCGTTGCTGGCCAGCTCGATGACCCGGCTACGCTGATCAAGGCCAAGACGCGCCACCAGTGTTCCGGCGAGGCGCCCGGCGTGGGCCAGCAGGTCGGGATTGACCGACGAGTAGTAGCGAAACTCCTCGCCGAACAAGGTCGACGGCAATGGTGTTTCGAGAAGCTGCAGCAGGCCGCAGCTGCTGCACACAGCAAGCTCGAGGGGGCAGCGCTCGGCGTTCAGAGCAAGCTCGGCAGTCGGCTGGAGTCCGTCGGAGCGCGGGCGCGGACCGAGGTCGAGAACGGTTTCGGGCAAGCCCGAGCCGCAGCCCCGGCAGGAGTCAATGCGCCGGCTGGGCGACATGGCGCAGCTCGGCGTCGAGCTCTCCGGTCCGGAGGCGACGGCGCAGATGGGCCACGCGCGCCAACGCCGGCCCCTCGAAGCTTTCGACGCTCAGCTCACCACGCTCGATCAGAGGACGAAGCTCGGCCACGACATCGGCCGGCCGATACGATGGTTTCCAGCCGGGGATCAGATTCGTCAGGCGTGAACAGTCCACGCGGTAGGAGCGCTGGTCGGGTTCGGCACCAGCGGCGATTTCCAGGCTGGCTTCGGGCATCGCGGCGAGCAGGTCCCGAGCGAGTTCGCGCACGGTGAGGTTGAGTTCGTTGAAGCCGATATTGAAGACGCGGCCGGCCACGGAGCCGGCCGGGGCATCGGCCAGAGCGCCGATCGCCCGACACAGATCACGGACATGGAGCAGCGGGCGCCACGCGTTGCCGGTGCTCTTGAGGTGCAACCGGCCCGTACACAGCGCCCAGGCCGCCAGATTGTTGACGACCAGATCGAATCGCAGTCTCGGCGAGAAACCGAACACCGTTCCGGGTCGCATGACAACGACCTCGAGTCCGCGCTCGCCCTGTTCGCCAAGCGCCTGCTCGAGTTCGAACTTGGCGCGCGCATAGGCCGTCAGTGGTGCCGTCGCGGAAGTCTCGTCCAGCCAGTTCGCTCCGGCCGCGCCGTAGACCGAGCAGCTCGAAGCGGCGATGAAGCGGCGAACGCCGGCAACGCGCGCGTGAGCGGCCAGGCGCGCAGCGGCGAGGTGATTGATGGTACGCGTCAGATCGGGATCGAGATCACCCAGAGGATCGTTGGAAAGGCCGGCCAGGTGAATGATCGTGTCGATGCCCTCGAGATCGGTCGGGCCAAGATCGCGAAAATCGGCCTTGATCGTCGCCAGCGCCGGCGGCATCGTGGCGACCGTACAGGCCCGATAGAGGTCGCAATCGCAGCCGACGACCTCATGGCCGCGGGCAGTCAGCCGGGGCGTGAGCACCGTGCCCACGTAGCCCAGGTGGCCGGTGACCAGAACCCGCCGGCTCACGCGATTCCCGGCCGCTCGGCGATGGCCAGCCGCGCTTCGATCTCATCGCGATCGGCCAGGGTGTCGATGGCCGCCCAGAACCCCTCGTGGCACCAGGCGCGAAGCTGATCGGCGGCGACCAAGCGCTGCAGCGCCCCGTTTTCCCACGACTCGCCAGGATGCTCGACGACATCGAGCACCTGCGGTTCGAGGACGAAGTAGCCGCCGTTGATCCAGCGCCGGTCCGTTGCCGCCTTTTCGCGCATTTCGATCACCCGTTCGCCGTCGAGATCGAGCTGACCCCAGCGCGGCGGCTCGAGCACCGCGGCAATCGTCGCCATTCGACCATGGCGCATGTGCGCAGCGTGCATCGCAGCGATATCGAGATCGGTAATCGCATCGCACCAGCACATGATGAAGGTCTGTTGCGGTCGATAGCGACCCAGGCGAAGCAGGCGCCCGCCGTTGCCGCCGTCCAGGCCGGTATCGGCCCAGTCGAGATGCAGACCCGTCAAGCTCGAGCGAAGAAGACCGAGGCCGGCTGCGGTCTCTTCGGCGCGGTGGCCGAGCGCGACCACGACCCGATCGACGCCGTGCTGCTGGAGGTGGCGGCAGAGCGCGGCGATCAGGGGTTGCCCGTTGAACGGGGTCAGGGCTTTGGGCACCTCGGAGCCGGAGCGGCGCATGCGCTCGCCCCGGCCTCCAGCGATGATGATGGCGAGCACGCGACCGCTGTCCTCGGGATCCTGAAAAACATCCAGTGTACCGCGCGAGCGACTCAGCGCCTGACTCCGACAAGCTCGATTCGCGGTTCGAGGCCGAGCGCCGCGAGGCGCGCCCCGATTTCGGCTTCATAGGCCGGATTCATGATGATCACCGTGGCCGGCTGCAGATCGGTCAACCCCTCGGGCGCGATGATCGGCTGACCGGTACCGGGCATGAAGCGGCCCTGGCGATGGGGATTGATGTCGACGGCCGCCTCGATCCGGCCTTCGGGGTCCGCGCCAGTGATGAAGGCGACGCCCTTCGATCCGGAACCCCAGATCACGATAGGCCCAGGGCAGCGCTCGATGGAACGCTGCCAGGCTGCCCGCTCCTGCATCAGTGACACCCAGCCGTCGACCCCCTCCGGTTTCGAAGCCCGCGCGGACTGCCCGCCCGACTCCGGTTGGGCAAACAGTCCAAGATATTGATCGAAAAACAGGCTGCTGGTCTCGACCACCTTCATGCGGGCGTGTCGGAAAGCGGCCTCGAAAGCACCCGGACCGAAGTAATTCGCGTGCTCGTAATACACATCCCAGAATGCCCCCTCCCTGACGATCCGGCCCGCATCCGGCACCTCGAAGAACACCTCGCGCACGCCGCCCGCTCGACAGAATTCCGTGATCTGTGTGAGGAATTCGCCGACCGGACCGATGTGTTCGAGCGTATGCCGGCAGATCAGAAAGTCGGCACGGCGGCCGATATCTTCGGTCGAGAACAGGCGACGCTCGAAGCCGACGCCGGCAACGGGTGAACGCCGGCCGGGTTCGAACGCCGGATCGATGCCGATTCCCCGGCACCGGCCCTGCCGGCACAGTGCCTCGAGAAAATCGCCCTTGCCGCAGCCGATCTCGACGACCGTCGCACCTTCCGGACGCCAGCGCGCGACCAGGTCATCAACGAGCTGATCCGAAAACTCCCGGAACACCGCCGAGTAGGCCTGTGTCTCCTCGTAGCCCTGGTCAAAGCGCTGCGTGGCCGGATCGAAGGCGCGATTGAAGACCAGTCCGCAGTCCCGGCAACCGACCAGCTCGAGCGGCCGCCGCTCGATCGCCCGCGCATCGCTTGCCGATCCGGGCTGCAGGCAGGACTGGACCGGAAGCTCGTCCTGAGCATAGAGGATCGCCGCCTGAAACCTCAGCGCGCAGGCCGGACAACTCCCCTCGAACGGTCCTGGCTGACGACTGGGATCACTCGATTGGGCAGGCATCGGTGTGTCGGGAGTCGGCGGGAACGCGGGATAGGTTAACGCAGCGAGATCAGATGCCGCTGAGCGTAGGCCTTCTGCCAGTGGTCCCCGGTCTTGCGCGCGACTTCGGTCTCGAAATAGTGATGCAGGCGGCGCCGATCCTCCGGATCGTCCTTCAGCGCGGTGCCGAGGATGAAATGCAGCAGTTTGGCGACGGTCATGGCCCCGTCGCCGTAGTAGAACGCGTGCGCGCAGGCCGCATGGGCGGCATTGACCGCTTCGGCCGTGGACATGAACGAGGCGGCGAGACGGTCCGTGCTGCGACCATCCAGGGTCTGCCCGTTGCGCAACTCGTGGAAAACGGTGACCAGGACCTCGAGAACTTCGTCGGTGATTTCCACCTCGAGGCCCGCCTGACCGTTGCGCTTGATGAGTTCGTTGCGAACCACGTCGATCTCGTCTTCGATACGCCGGATCGGGAGGATGCGCTCGAAGTTCAGGCGACGCTTGAGCGCCGCACTCATCTGGTAGATGCCAACGTCGACATCGTTCGATGTGGCGATGATGTTGAAGCCGGCCACCGAGTGCACCACACCGGCCTCTCCGAGCTCGGGGATCGTGACCACCCGATCGGACAGCACGGAAAGCAGCGCGTCCTGCAGATGCTGGTGGCAGCGAGCCAGTTCCTCGAACCGCAGGATTCGCCCCTCGCGCATCGCGCGCATCAGGGCACCGGGCACGACGGCCTCGGGCGTCGGACCCGAACGTCGGACCAGGGCCTCGTTCCAGCTGTAGATCAGCTGCCCGATCGACTCGACCGATCCCCCCTGCACGCTGAGCGTGGAGTCGCCGCAGATCGCAGCGGCCAGCAGCTCGGACAGCCATGATTTTGCGGTGCCCGGCGGGCCGGCGAGAAGCGCGCCCAGATCGGTACACAGCGAAACGACCGTGCGGTTGACCACGCCCGGTTCGGCGACGAACTTGCGCGCGATCCCCAGCGATTCGTCGCCCAGAACGAACATCTCGACCGCGCGCGGCGACAGCCGCCAGCCGGGCGGCCGTGGGTGCTGGTCCCAGTCGTCCAGGCGCTGCAGCTCATCGGCGTGCAACTGTTCGGCAGGAATGCGCTGGAGGGCCGGTCTGGATTTGGCGCTCATGACGGTCTGATGCCTCCGCGTTGTTCCGGTGCCATCCGCTCCTGCGGCAGCAGACGGGTCAGCTCGCGCAGCGGGATCACGCCCTCGATGACATGGTCCAGGGCGCTGTCGCGCAGGGTGATCATGCCCGTGTCCAGCGCCTGCCAGCGGAGTTCGCTGACCGAGGGCTGGGCCGAGATCGCACGGCGGATAGCGTCAGTGACGTGCAGGTACTCGACAATGGCGATGCGCCCGCGGGTTCCACGACCGTGACAATCCGGGCAGCCGCGACCCGCGAAACAGCGGAAACCGGCCGGCACGGCATCGGGGAACAGTTCGGCAACGATGTCGGGGTCCGGTTCGACTTCCTCGCGACAGCTCGGGCAGATCCGCTTGGCCAGACGCTGCGCCATGACGGCAAGCAGTTCCCCGGCGATCGAATTGGGATGCACACCGAGGTCATAGAGCCGCTGCAGCGCGTCGACGGCATCGTTGCAGTGCAGGGTCGAAAGCACGATATGGCCGGTCTGAGAAGCGCGCATGGCCTCCAGCGCCGTTTCATGGTCGCGGATTTCGCCCACCAGGATGACGTCGGGGTCCTGGCGAACGAATGAACGCATGGCGTCGGCAAAACCGAAGCCGATGCCGGACCGCACGCGGGTCTGCTGGACGTTGTCGATGGAGTACTCGATCGGATCCTCCACCGTGATGACTTTGCGGCGGCCGTCGTCGGCAAGAAGCTGAAGACCCGCATAGAGCGTCGTCGACTTGCCCGAGCCGGTGGGGCCGACCACCAGAACGAGCCCGGAAGGGTTGTCCAGCAAACGGCGGTAGGCCGAGGCCACGCGCGCCGACATGCCGAGTTCATCCAGTCCGAGCGCCCGACCGCTCTGCGACAGCAGGCGGATCACCGCGTGTTCGCCGTGAAGGGAAGGCTGAATCTGGACGCGCAGATCGTAGTTCGAATGACCGACCCGCATCTGCGATCGGCCGCCCTGCGGAAGGCGACGCTCGGCGATGTTGATCTCGGCCTGGACCTTGATGACGTTGATCAGCCCGGCGTGCTCGGCCGGGGAAATCCTATAATAGTCCAGATCCTGCAGCTCGCCATCGGTCCGCAGGCGCACCCGAACACGATCGCCGTAGCGTTCGATATGAATGTCGCTGGCGTTGGAGCTGACCGCATCGAGCAGGATGGCCTCGTAGATCGAGACCAGATGGTGACTGATCTCGCGTTCACTCGACTCCAGCAGATCCTTGATGCGCGTATGCGGCTCGAGGCCGGCCCGCCACTGCAGCACTTCACTGCCGCGCGTCGTGATGTCGATGTTCGACCACAGTCGACGGAAATCGGTCGGGGTGACGAGGATGCGTTCGGTGCGCGCGTTCGGATGCATGGAAGCAAAATCGCCGGTCTGCGCGTCGGGATTGTCCGTGGCGACGATCAGACGATCCCCGGTCAAGCGCAGCGGAATCAGGCGCTGATTGTCCAGAAAGGTCTTGGAATAGCGGTGGAACAGGTCGGCGTCCAGATCGCCCAGCAGTTCGTCGGCCCGGGCAAAGGTCAGGCCGTGCAGGCTCGCAAGCGATCGATAGAGATCCGAATCGTCGAGCTGGAGTCGTCGCCTGACCACGTCCAGAACCGGCACCCCGCGCCGTCGCGCTTCTTCCGAGGCCTCGGCCAGGCCGGGTTCGTCGATGAAACCCAGATCGATCAGGATTTCGCCCGTGGGGCGGCGGAAGTCGACCGGACCGAGCACACGTCGGGCCATCTTCGCCCCGCGCTTGCTGTACTGCACGAGGTCGGGTGCCAGCGGATCGGCCCCCTGCAGCGTCACCAGACAGCCGTCGTCGGCGAGCTGCACGAACAGATCCTCGATATCGCGCAGCAAACAGACGCTCAGGATCAGATCATAGGGTGCCTGATCGATATAGCCCCGCTCGCCTTCGCCGACGATGACGTCGACATTGTCGAACCGGGCCGCCTCGAGATTGCGTCTGGCGATACGAGCGACGGTCTGTTCGCGATCGACGGCCACCACGTGCTGCGCGAGGTGGGCCAGGACAGCGGCGAGATAGCCAGCGCCGACCCCGATCAGCAGGACCTTGTGGCGCGATCGCACCCTCGGAATTCGCTCGAGGATCGTTCTGACTGCCTGCTTGCTCGGAATACTGTGACCCGACAGCAGACCGCGCAGATCATCCGAAGCCACGAAATTACCGCGCGGCATTCGATCAAGGATCAGATCGATGCGCGGATCGACGGTTTGAATCGACAAGATGCCCCCTTTTTCAACGTTCTTCGCCTCGACAGACACACCCGAGATCCGGGAGGGGTCGACGGCGAAGTAGCTATCTTACTTGATCGCCGCGGAATCTGATCATGCAGAGGCGAAGGATCACGGGCGCACCGGCGCCTGCACCCCGAACAGCGGCCACAACATGGGCGCCTTGAGAATGACCCAGTGGACGAGAATGGCGCAGCCCAGAAGCGTTCCCAGCAGGACCGATAGCACCTCGACCGGCCCCGGCACCCCGAACGCGATCAGCAGATAGGCGAGTGGCACGATCAGGCTCTGGTGAAGGATGTACCAGGGGTAGACCGCTCGATTGGCCTGCGCCAGCCAGGGCCACGGCCGGTTCAGCCACACCGCAGCGAACGCGAGAATGCCGAGCAGAGCCGACCAGGCATAGATCGCATGGCCGCTGTCGGAAATCGCGCGCCAGTTCCAGTCGGGCAGATCGGCAGCGGTTTCCGGGGTGATCGCGCGACCGAGTATGCGCAGGCCGAAGTACAGAATGAAACCGGATGCGGCGATCGACAGCACCCGGTAGCGGGCCTCGATGAGCGCGGTCCAGAACGCGTCATTCCGGGCGACCACGAAGCCGAACAGGAAGACCGGAAAGAACTTCGCGTGATTGGCCCAGTCGCCGAACAGCGCCTTGGTATCGCCGAAGATCGGCTCCAGCCAGTAGATGACCGCGAACCAGCCGAAAGTCGGCGCAACAATCAGCGTCACCGGCCAGAAAGCAGTGCCGGCCAGCGGACGATTCAAACCGATCCCCGCTCGCTTCAGGAACCTGAACAGCACCAGCAGCGGCATGAGCGCCAGACTGTAGGCCCAAAGATAGGCCAGATACCACAGGTGATTCCAAGTGATCCCGAACCCGGCACCCGCAAAGCGACCGTCCGGCCAGGGACGGATCTGCCAGTAGCGCAGTAGAAACGCGCCGAATCCGCCCTCGAACCCGCCGTTGACCCGGGCCTCGACCCAGGCCTGGACCGGCACGATGGCCAGCATCCCGAAGACCAGCGGAACCAGAAGAATCCGCGAGCGTCGCCACCCCATCCGCAAGGGCGCATCGAGCGCGCGACTCAAGCCCAGCGCGATCCCCGATATCAGGAAAATCAGATCCATGCGCCAGCGGTTGACCGCCACCATCGGCCACTGCAGCCACTCCCACTGGTGCGGGCTCTTGATGTGGAAGCCCCAGTCGTACACGTAGACCATGCCGACGTGGTAGAGGATCAGCAGGCCGAAGGCGGCGACGCGCAGAGTGTCGATATCGTGGCGGCGAGCTTTCATGACGGGCCCGATGGCGTGAATGAACACCGATGCTCCACCCGGACCCGGCGATCGGCAAGATGCCGGGGACGAACGGCCCGCCTTCGGGGACGAACTCCGGATCACTCGGGACAAGGGCCCGCTACCATGATCCCCCATGAGTACCGCCGCCGAATTCATCGATCGCTATGAGCCGCGCCGCCGGCCCTTCGAAGTCGGCTTCTGGCTGGTCCATTTCCTGATCAACGCCCTGGCCAACACCCTGACCGTGATACAGGACGTGGAGCGGCGAGGGCTTGATGTGGCCGCCTGGGAAGCCATCACCTGGGAATCGAGCAGCGCCCTGGCCGCCCTTGTACTGATCCCGCTGATCGTCTGGCTCACTCGCCGTTACCCGCTGCAGTGGCGCGACTGGAAGGGCCTGGTCGGAATTCACCTGCTGGGTAGCGTGATATACACCCTTGCCCATGTCCTTCTGATGGTCGGTCTGCGCGAAGCCGTCTACGCCTGGATGGCCAGCGATTACAGCTTCGGCGACTGGCCGCGCGAGCTCGCCTACGAGTACCTGAAGGACGCCCGCAGCTACGTCGGGCTGGTACTGATGGTCGAAGGCTATCGCTTCCTGCTGCGTCGCCTCCGGGGCGAAGCTCGCTGGCCCGATCCGGCCGGCCCCGAGATCGAACCCGCCAGCGAACGCCCGGCGCGTTTTGTCGTCAAGATGCTGGGCCGGGAGTTCCTCGTGCCCGCCGACAAGATCGAATCGGTATCGGCGGCGGGCAACTACGTGAACCTGCGCGTGGCCGGTCGCGACTACCCGCTTCGCTCGACCATGAAGGACCTGATGGCCCGACTGGACCCGGAGCGGTTCGAGCGTGTCCATCGCAGCCATGCCATCCAGATCGACTGCCTGAGCGAAATACAGCCCGGCGAGCACGGTGATGCGACGCTGATATTGCACAACGGCCAGACGCTGCCTTGTTCGAAGTCTTATCGCGGCCTTCTCGATCAGCGGATACAGGGCAGAAGCGGCGACGAGGCCATCGAGAGGATATGATGGGTTCGACGCCCTCGTCGGCACATCCAAGGACTATCCATGCACTTGCCCATCCACCGCGCTTTCACCATCGCCCTGCTTGTTATGGCGGGCGTTTGTTCGTCCGAGACCCGGGCCGACGGCGGCTGGTACATCGGTGCCGGTGCCGGCTTGAGCTCTCTGTCGGTCGACGTGCCGGGCAATGACGGAGAGGTTTTCGGCTTCGACGAGGACGACTCGGCCTGGAAGATCTACGGCGGCTATGTGGTCGACCTGCCGCTGGTCGACCTGGGTATCGAAGCGAGCTATGTCGATTTCGGCAATCCATCGGACCTGCTGCCGGGCTTTCGGGCCGAGGCGCAGGCCTCCGGCGTCAACCTCTGGGGTATTGCCGGGGTCGATGTCGGACCGATCGGCCTTTTCGGCAAGCTCGGCGCGATCGCCTGGGATCTGGACGGACAGACAACCGGTTCGATCAATCAGTCCTTCGGCGACAGCGGTACCGACATCGGTTATGGCCTCGGCGCGAAGTTCATGCTGTTCTCGCTCGAAGTCCGCGCCGAATACGAGCGCTTTGAAATCGAGGACACGATCGACATGCTTTCGATCGGCGTCAACTGGGTGTTTTGAGGCGACCGCGAAATACCATCGGGTCGACTTGGCAGGCTTTTGCAGCATTTCACGACCGTTTGCCTGAAACCTACTGGAAGCCTGTTTGATGTCGATCCCCTGCAGACAAGGCGCAATGATTCAAGGCCCGTTATTCGCCGCGCTGGCCGCTCTCCTGATCATCAGTGATGTCGCGCTGGCCGTGGACAGCGGCTGCGCGGAACTGGCCGACCCGCGCGAGAGCGGTCTGCCGGACCCGCCGACCGGTGTTCCCCAGGTCCTGTGCGCTGCCTTCTTCCCGTTTGCAGTTGCGCTCGACGGCAGCGAAGCCACGCGACTGGAAGTACCAATCGTCGGTAGCGGAGTAACGGAAGTTGCCGTCGGAAATACCTTCTCGATCGTGGGTCTGACGGTCGATGGCGTCGTTTTTCCGCAAACCGGCGGCTTCATCGATCTCTTTGACGACGGGACCCGGGGTGATCGGGTCGCCGGCGACGGCATCTGGACTCGCGACGGCATCCGGGTTTCAGCACCGCCGCTTCCGCCGATCCGATCCTCGTTTCACTGATCGAGTACGCGCTGATTGTCTGCAAGATCTCCTCGAAACTCGCCGAGGCCAATGGTCCCGCGGGACTGGTCGAGGCCGCGTGGTCGGGCAGCATCGCCGGCTACGCGGCGGCCGTCGCCGATTTCCGGATCGGCGCAGCCCTGAATCTGCCCTGCTGCATCAGCGCCCCAGCGCCGGCGGTTCTAATCCGCCGAAGGGCTCCGGCATCGACAAGATAGTCACCGAGGCGACGGGTCAGTGATCGCGGGCGTGGTCCGCCCGTCGGAATAACCGATCTCCTCGCCGAACAGCGTGGCGTACAGCATCCGGTAGATGTCGGTATTGTGGATGCCGCTGGTCGGAAGAAACTGCTCGGCACCAAGCCCGACGCCGCGCGCGAGCACGCCGCTGCCGACGTCGAATCCGGAGGCCCAGCCGATCGCGAAGGCGTGTCGTTGGCCGTGGCGGTCCGGCGCGGCGATGAACGGGGCCGTTCCGGTTCCGGCCACGCCGTCGATGGCGGATCGAGTCCAGGGATCGGCATCCGGCACTTCGTCGAGATCCCTCGGCACATGCACCACCTGAGGGCCGTTGGCGTTGCTGTCGCTGGTCATGACCATGAAGGTCTTCGGGTGTTCGTCGATGAAGTCGCGGATAACGCCGACGGCGTCATCGGCACGCTTCATCGCCTCGAGACAGGCATTGGCGTTCTGCCGATTGCACAGGTTGTCGGTGCCCTCCTCCTCGATGACCATCAGGAAACCCGGCTCGTGGCGCCGCATGCGCTCGAGCGCGAAAGCCGTCATCTCGGCCACGGTCGGCGCTGAGGCCAGATAGTTGTCCAGGCCCAGGTCACGGAGTTGCTCCTCCGAGCGGTCGTGATAGGTGTCTTCGAGGGCGAAAACCCCGAAAACCCGCGTCACGTCGTCATCGAGCGCCAGCAGTTCATCGCGGGTGTACACCACGCTGTAGCCGGCGCTCTCGAGCTCGGCGATCAGATTCCTGCCGTCGGTGCGGCTGCCCTCCCCGAACCGGCCCCGGGTTCCCTTTGGCAGCAGCCACTCCTCGCCGGCGCCGAGAATGATATCGACATCCGATCGCACCACCTGCTCGGCGATCGCTTCATATTCCCGCCGGCTCGATGCCCGGGCAACGAAAACCGCCGTGCCGGGCTCGATCAGTGAGCCGGTCTGGACCAGCGCCGTACCGAGCCCGGCCGCGAGGGCCTTCTGCATGATCGTGAGCCGGGTGCCGTCGGCCGAGGTGTAGACCTCACCGTTTGCGTCAAGGCCAAAAGAACCCGAGTAGGCGAGCGCGCCGGTGGCATGGATCACGGCCCCGGCATTCGAGGTCGCGACCAGTTGGTCGGACAGATGCCCACGATACGGCGCCAGATGCGGGAGCCGGTCCCAGTGCAGCATGCCGTCGGGACCGTAGTGCAGCATGCGCACAGCGTCCCAGTGGCTGGCCGAGGTGCCGTCCGGATGGAAGAAGATCGCGCTGTTGCCCGTCGGCTCGGGCGTTTCGGCCACGACCGCCGGGGAAGTGAGCAGACAGAAAATGAACAGCGAAATGGATTTCTGGAGCATTGCGGTGAAACCTGAATGTACGGGTCAATGACGAACTGTAGACTATTACACAGCCTCAAGATGAATGCTGAGTGTCGGGAAGGGCCTGCACCCGGCAAGGCCGAGCTCATCGGGCCCGCGACGATTCACCGAACGCTCATCTCACGATACGACGCTTGTTACACTTTTCGACTCTGTCCATGTCCGCTCACGCAAGCGTCTCTCGGTCGCTGCGTGGGGTCATCAGGAGGTAATCGACCGCAATGAACAGACAGATGCTGCTGACCGTCGCACTCTGCGCCTCGCTGGCTTCGCTCGCTCCAGCAGCGTCGCTTGCTGCCTGCTCCGTATTGCTGTCCGACCGGTTCGAGGGAAATTCGCCCACGGACACCTCCGCCGTTCTGGGCAATATTCGCGAAGAATTCGGGATTCCCGCAGTCGGCGCAGTGCTCGTGGATTCGGACGGGCTCATTTCCCGGGGTGTGGACGGCCTCCGCGTGTCCGACGGCACTGCCACGGTTGATTCCGGCGAGCTCTGGCATCTCGGCTCGAACACCAAGGCAATGACGGCGACACTCTATGCGACCTACGTCCAGAACGGCGAGCTGGGATTCGACGACACTTTGCCGTCGTTCTTTCCCGACATCGAAGCGCTCCCCGCCTGGCAATCCGTCACCATTCGCGATCTGTTGCAACATCGCGGCGGCGTCGATCCCAACCTGAACCAGCTTCCGGGCTCGGACCCCGAAACCGTCATGGCCAACCGTGCCGAGTGGGCCGGAACAGTTCTGACCGCCGCGCCCGCGTCGCCCATAGGCGACTTTTCGTATTCGAACGTCGGATACGTTCTGGTCGGCGCGGCGTTGGAAGCACACACAGGTCAGGCCTGGGAAGCACTGATGAACGAACGTTTGTTCGAACCGCTGGGCATGAGCCGTTGTGGCTTCGGTGCTCCACCGCACCCGGAAAATGCGCAGGGGCACAGCCAGGATGGCACCCCGCGACCCGGACAAGACAATACACCGATGCTCGGGCCCGCTGGAACGGTCCACTGCAGCCTGGAAAGCTGGGGTCGGTTTCTGTCCGCGAATCTTGCCGGGCCAAAGGGAGAGTCGCCTCTGCTTGACGCGTCGCTGTGGAACGAATTGCACCAGTTGGAGTCGGGTTATGCCATGGGCTGGGGGGCCGCCGGATGGTACAGTCGACCCGGAATTGGCCACGACGGGTCGAATACCTTTTGGTACGCCCGAGCGCTCGTGATACCCGATACGGATCGCGCTTACGGGGTGACCGCCAATATCGTCAATACAGCCGGCATTGCCGCAGCGGCGGTCAGACTGGTCGAGACTGATGCTATCCCGCTGACTTCGGGAGTGGCCTACAGCTTTGCCGGGTGCAGCGCCGGTAACGACGAGCAGAAGTACTGTATCGACCTGCAGACAGAGAGCACGCTCGATGTGGCGATCTCGCACGCGCCGTTCGGCGGTCAACTCGTACTCCAACACTTCGACGACGATGGCACCGGACTTGGCCAGACGGTCGGCGGAGAGACCGGCGTTTCCCTGAATACCGGACTGTCGGCCGGACGATACGTTCTTCGGGTAGCCGCCAATCCCTCCTCGTCTGCCTGCCCTCCGTACGAGATCATGGCGACCCGCAGCACGCCCTGATCAGCCCGGGCGCGGCGGTGAGCGCCAGAATCAGCGGTCTACGGACAACCGTCGCTCTCCACCCGACGTTCCTCCTCGGCGAAAGTCTGTTGATCCGAGAACAGTTCGACGCCCAGGATTTCCAGCTTGTAACCGCCCTGAACGACCAGCCCGGCGATGCCGACCTTGCAAATCGGGCCGAAACGCAGGCTCGACTGCAGGGTGAAGCCGGTATGCACCCAGGCGACTTCACTGGTCAACACGTTGAGCGAGACCCTTGGGAACGCGATCCCGAAACCGGCGTCGACACTGACGAAATTGCTCGCCGAGTCGAATACGCCGTTTTTGAAACTGTGATCATTGATCGTGGCGCTGACGTCGGCCGTCGCGCCCTCGTAGGTGAAGCCGGTATCGCCCCGGTAGCGAAAATCGGCCGAAGCCGTGGCCGACGCGCTGGCGGACAGCGGGACTTCCATGGTCGCAACGAACTGCACGCCGATATCGATCGACATCGGAATCGGCCCGACAGTGAAAGGGATACGGACGATCGGGAACGGGACCTCGAAGTTCAGATCGTTGGAGCCAGAACCCGCGGCCGCCAGGGCGATATCGAGGTCCATCTGCGCATCGTTCATGTTCTGCTCGAAGGTCCCCAGTTCCCCGGCATCGAAGCTCGCCGAGCCGGAGGCATCGAAATGGCTCAGGGTACCGGTGCCGGTGATTGACGCATTGTTCTCTTCCGAGCCTTTGACGACTTGATACTGGATGGTCGAGCTGCTTCCGCTCCGACTCAGTTTCATCGACATCGTGTAGTCGTCGAAACTGCATTCGAAGCTGATTTCCTGCGGCTCTTCATCGAACGAGGGCGAACAGCCCAGATCGCGACCGGGCATGAACATCTGCGCGTTCTCGAGCTCCTCGAAGCCGATCGAGAGCGACCAGTCCATCTGGCCACTGGTAATGGCCTCATTCAGCGCGGCTTGCGAGGTCGCGAGGACCGTGTTCGGACCAACGATACTGACCCCGTCGACACGGCGCAGCGCGATACCCTCCAGAACCATGATGTCACCGGCAACGAATTCGATCCCCGCCGTCGATAGAGAGGCAGTATCGAACGTGAAGGTCTCTCCCTCGGCGTCGACATCGACCAGCGAAACAGACTCGGATTCATGATCAGGCCTCCGGAAGAACGATCCTCCGTCAGCAGGAACGTGATTCACCGCCCGATCCTGTCACCTCCGGGTGTCGTTCGGTCGCAATCAGCCGCCGCGTTGAGCAATCGAGGAATTCCCTGATCGACCCCGACGTGCCGCTTACCGAACGACGCAGCGCCAGCCGCGTCGGAGTTTCCAGCACGTTCGATTCGGCCCTGGACGCTCGTAGACGACGACATATCGCGCGTTCGGGTGAGCCTTTTGGTAGGCGCTGAAAGTGGGCGCATCGCGGTGGACATGGGTGACGCAGCCGGACAAGGCCAGGCTGGCCAGTGCAATCAGAACAGGAAAAACCATGCGTGGCATCGGCCACCTCCTTTCTGGATGGTCTACCCTCTTGAAACGCTCGACCTTCCGAGACGGTTGACAACTCCGGGGCCGACCTGGGCGAGCCGACGCGCGCCAACACCTTCGACGTTCACGGAACTGAGGCCGGACTATAGATCCGGCGCGATTCAGTCGGTCTCTTCCGGGTCAAGCGATTGCGCCGCCGCTGCCATCGCGGCATTGATCTGACCCGCTTCAGCCAGCGCCCGAAAGCCCTGACCGGACGTCTGGTCGGAGCCCTCGTCACCCACCAGAGTGAGCGACACCGGCAGGAGCTTGTCGAACAGGGCTGCGCAGCACGCCGCCTGGTCCGGGCCGGTCGGCCCGAAGGGATGGCGATGCGAGCAAGAAAACGCTCATCGGAATTCAAAAGGGAAAGCCACATCAAGGCCAAGAAAAGCGCCCGGGCATGGTGTTTGGCGGGGTAGGCTGGTGGGCCATGCGGCTAATTAGGTTTCCGTAAGCTCGTACCGTAGCTGACGACCGTTCCGTACGTTGGAGGTCAGTTTCAACCATTCGCCTTCCGGCGTGTACCACAGTTCGAGATCGAGATCGTCCGAGTCGACGCGATAGCGGTCGGCTTCGACCGTCCGACCGTTTATTTCGAGGGTTTCGCGGGCCACGCGCTCCACGTCTACCGGAACGTAGTCGCCGGTTTGGGCATTGAGCAGCCTGCTGTTCTTCAACTTCTCCAGATCCCAATAGGCGAAGGTTCGAACGCAGTCGGCGTCGAGCGATTCATCGTCGCCGGTCGCGGTCAGCTCGAACTCTCCGTCGTCACGATGACCCACGACGCGAAAATCGTCGCCATTGTCGTTGGTGCGCGATTCGATTCTCTTCAGACACCCGTTTTCCCAGACCTCGACGTTTTGATGTTGGTAGCGGTAGGCCGTGAAAACCAGAAAATCGACCTCGAAGCGGGCCTCGGTGCTGAGCCGGTAACCGTCATCATTCGGATCGAGTCGGAAATTGTGAAAGCCGATCGGTTCATCGTTCAGATAGACCTTGAAGTTCCACTCTCGAGGATCCGCGTCGTCGTTGACCTCTTCCGTCGTATTCGCGGCGGCCAGTCCGCAAACAAGCGCGAGCAAGGCTGCCGGGCCACTCTGCCTGAACCATTTGATGGATGTCATATCGGTGCTCCTTTTGATGGATGTCGTATCGGTGCTCCTTCAACCGGATTTGCCGAAAATTACTCGACGTCGGACGATCAGAACATCTGCACTCCCATGATCGCCGCCATGCCTGAAGAAAAGATCAAGAGGCCGTGAATCGGCGGCTCATTCCGCGACCCTGCTGAAAAGTGATGCATAACAACCGGCTAATTTGTATTCCGACCTATTGACAATGTTGCATTAATACAATAATATGTGCCCATGAGCCCGAGAAATTCAAAGGAAGACAACAAGCCGATCTTCAACCGGCTGACCGTGCTGCGGGCCGAGCGAGGGCTCAGCCGCCAGGCTCTGGCCGATGCGGTCGGGGTCAACTACCAGACCATCGGCTACCTGGAACGACGCGACTACAGTCCCAGCCTCGATCTCGCGATGCGCCTGAGCGAGTACTTCGACCTTCCGATCGAGGCGATCTTTTCACGCCTGCCCTTCGAACCACTGTCGACCGAAGTCTACGGCCATCCACGCGGAGAAAGATCCGATGATTGATCAGGTCCTGGGTCTGACCCAACACGTTGTCGAGTCATCCTGGCGTTTCCTTCGCGATCACACGATCGTCGGACTGGTGATCATCCTGCTGAGCCCGCTGCCGGCGGAAGCCATCAGCGACGATACGACATCGGATTCCCGGGCCGCGGCCATACGGCTCGAGACCTTTGATCAGGTCTGGAACCAGGTTCGGGACCAGTATTTCGATTACCGCCGCATCGAGGCCGAATGGCTGGCCGCACGTGAGGAATTGCGGCCGCAGGCGGCGACAGCCACGAATGCCGAGCTCCGCCGTCTGCTCAATGGGATGCTCGAGCGCGTCGGAGAATCCCATTTCACCGTAATGCCGCCGACCGGCGTCAATGCGCCAACGGACGGCGATGATCCGGAATCAATCACAGCAAGCGTCGCCACGGAACTGAATGTGCGGCTGATTGATGACGCACTCATCATCATCGCCGTCGGTCAGGCCAATGCCGGACAGATCGAGCCGGGCTGGGAACTGACGGCCATCGGCGATCGATCGCTGACCAGCCTGATCGCCGAGACGCTTTCCATCGAGGACCCGGCCGCTCGTATGCGCGCCCGGCTCGTTCTTGAAGCCAGCGTCGTCGATCGCATCGGTTTTCCGTCCAGGGACGAGGCGCTCGTGCTGACGCTCCTGGACGACACGGGCGCCGAAAGACAGGTGACCGCGCGCACCAGGAACGAGGCAATGCGGATCGTGCGAATCGGCAACCTTCCCAGCCTGCCCTTCGCCTACCGCGCCGAGCAACTGGGGGGCGGTGAGAACTGTGTCGGGTACCTCGGCTTCACGACCTGGGTGCCGGAACTGATGGATCGATTCGATGAATCCCGAGACGCGCTGTTCGCATGCCAGGGCCTGGTGATCGACCTGCGCGGCAACCTCGGCGGCGTGCTGACCACGATGATGCCGCTGGCCTCGCATCTTTTCCCGGAAATGGTGCTGCTCGGACAACTGATCCGGGACGATGGCCGTATCGACTTTCGCGCCTTCCCGCGCAGGGTCGATGCCGACGGCCGGCGACTGACGCCCTACCCGGGGCCCGTCGCCATCCTGATCGACTCACTGTCGGCCAGCACATCGGAAATGTTCACGTCCGGGATGCAGGCGCTCGGTCGCGCCCGGGTGTTCGGCACGCCTTCTCCCGGCATGGCGCTGCCGGCCCAGATATTGCCGCTGGCCAACGGCGATCGGCTGATGTACGCCTTCGCCGACTACATCGACGTGGAAGGTCGCCGCATCGAAGGCATCGGCGTCCGACCCGACGAGATCGTCGAGCCCGACCGGGACGCAATCAGCAGTGGCGAGGATGCCGTACTCGAGGCCGCCCTGGCCTGGCTCGTGTCCAAGCAGACTTCCCTGAGGCAATCGGAGTCCTGACAATGAACCGTATCCTGATCCTGTCCAATATCGTGCTGGGCATCGCGATGGCGGCGCTGGCGATTCTGGAAGCACCGGACGTGCGCGTATCGGTGCTGGTCACTCTCGGTGTGTTCATGTTCGCTATCGCGCTGACCCTCGAATACAGGACGCGGGCCCTGGCCAACTCGCTGGATCGAATGGTGGATGAACGCGAGCGGGCACGCCGCGACCACGCGCACCGCATCGCCTACTGGACGCTGTCGTTCCCGATCGGCTTCCTGGGTGGAATGATCGTCACGCGCGTGCAGCGAACCTGGGGCTCCGGAGAAGGTCTGACGATCGCGCCCGATTCCATGCCGGTCTTTCTGGTCTTTTTCTGGCTGGCCCTGTTGCTGTTCCTTGCGCTGCCCACAGCGATCATCGCCTGGACCGAACCGCATCCACTGGATGACGATATCGTTTGAAACCCCGAGATCAACTACCGAGCCTCAAGCTCCGACCTTCAAGCTCAATGAATCGCTGACCCACACAGGAGAACCACCAATGAAGACCTTTAGCCGTGCTTTACCCATTGCCGCACTGGCGCTTTGCAGCAGCCTGAGTCTCGCGGACACTGAACTACCCGCCGCACGTACGCTGCTCGATCAACATATCGAAGCGATCGGCGGCATCGACGCCATGCAGCGCTCGCTGGAATCAACCACCAAGGGCCGCTTTGCGATGCCGGCGGCCGGAATGGAAGGCGAGATGACCCTGTATTCACGTACACCCACCGAACGGGTGATGCACATCGAACTGCCGGGCCTCGGCAGCATTCAATCCGGCTACAAGGATCGTCAGGCCTGGTCGATGGACCCGTTCATGGGCCCGCGCCTGGTGACCGGCCCCGAGCTGGAGCTGCAGATCGAGTCCAACGAACCCGGCGCGATGTATCGCAGCGAGGAGTTCGTCGAAAGCATGCAAACGGTCGGCACCGCCGAATACAACGGCGAATCCTGCTACAAGGTCGAGGTGGTCTGGAAATCGGGTCGAGAATCCAGCGATTGCTATGCGGTCGACAGCGGCCTGATGCTGGCCTCCGAAACCACCGTCGAGTCGCCGATGGGCGTGATGGAAACGACCACCGTGTTCACCGACTACAAGGCGTTCGAAAGCAACGGCACTGAAGTCGTCATGCCGGCCAGGACCATCGTCACGACCATGGGCCAGGAGCAGCAGCTCATCATCGACTCGATCGAGCTCGGCGCGCCGGCCGACGAGAACTTTGTCGTGCCCGCGCCCATCGTCACGTTGATGGCCGACGATTCCGGCGAGGCCGCGCCGGCCGAAGCCCAGCAGTAACTCAGCCCAGACCATGCAGCCTCCGACCGACTTCGTGCCTCGCGCGTCTCGGTCGGAGGCTACGCTCTCTCATTCGACCCTGCCGCCCCAGCCACTCGCCGCGCGGATCTCCGCCGCGTCCATTAACGTGAATCGGCGTGATGATCCCGCGCTCACGCGCTTGTCCGATCATGAATACGGTTCTCCAGCGGGTCTTTTGTCATGCGTTTTGAAGCTGATGATCAGGCGAAGCGTCATCCAACGCGAAACGACGGGTCTCGGGACCACCGATGGCTCCGGGAAGTTCCGGCTTCATCCAGCAACCTGCCGGAGGTGCTCAGCGGCCGGCGCTTCAACATCGATGACCCGAAAGCGGGCCGGATCAGCTGCTACGCCGACGGCCCGGATCCTTCAGCAACGGGGCTGAGTAATCAGCCGCCGGTGCTTCTGGTGCACAGCATCAACGCTTCGGCCTCGGCACACGAGGTCAAGCCTATCTATGATGCGCTCAAGCTCGATCGACCGACCTATGCGCTCGACCTTCCCGGCTTTGGACACTCCGAGCGCAGCGATCGGGACTATACCCAGGAGCTGATGAAAGACGCGATCCTGGCCGTGGCTCGCAAGATCGGCCGCAACCACCAGGTCGGGGCAATCGACGCACTGGCCGTTTCGCTGTCCAGCGAGTTTCTGGCCAAAGCAGCGCTCGAGCGGCCCGCGCTGATTCGCACGCTCGCTCTGGTCAGCCCGACCGGCTTTGCCCGCAATGCTTCGCGCAAGGGCCGAGCCGAGGACGACTGCGGCCGGGCGGGCGTGCTCCGTTTCCTGAAACGTCCCAGGGTCGGCAAACCTCTTTTTCGGCTGCTGAGCAGCAAGTGGAGCATCCGCTTCTTTCTCAAGAAAACGTGGGGAAGGAAGGAAATCGACGAGGAATTCTTCGAAAACTCGCTGAGGATGGCTCAGCATCCCCACGCACACCGCGCCCCGTTTTATTTTCTTTCGGGTTTTCTGTTCAGCGCCAACAGCGCTGAGGCCTACGCCAGGCTTCAGCAGCCGGTGTGGATGCCGCACGGCAATCGTGGCGACTTCAACGACTATTCCAGAATCGCGCCGATCGAAGGCAAGAACAACTGGCGGATGACCGAGTACGAAACCGGTGCCCTGCCCTATTTCGAAATCACCGAGCGATTCGTCGAAGACTACGCTCGATTCCTGGATACCGGTCCGTCAACCTCTCGGACCTTCTCCTGATTCCAGGACCTTGAAGATTCGATCGAAATCGGCGTCGCTATGTTCGAGCCCGGCGCCATGCTCCGTCGCGCAGGCACTGATCAGCAGGTCCGTATTGGGAACAGTGATGCCGGCTTTCCGACAGCTGCGAGCGGTGGCCATGGCTCGATTCCAGACAGCCGAGTCGATTGGTAATTCCGGAAGTGTTTGCTCGAAGTCTCTGAGCACTCTTTTTTCTTGTTCGCCCCCGGCACCGTTCCACAACTCCAGGCGAACCATCGGGCACCAACTGGCCCGGCCGTCGTGCAAGGCTGCAAGCACCCGCTCGGCTACCCGGCGATCACCATCAGGCCTCAAAAAGTGGATCCACGCTGACGTATCGACCAGAGTCAACGCTGTTGCGTCAACCTGCATTGCGAAGCGCGGTCAAGTCTTCTGCCGTTATCAAGGCATTGCAGGAGTGCGCGTGCCGGCTCAATTCAACCATTCTTCGTCGCCTGTTGAATTCAGCGATAGCTGTGACGATCGCCTCACGCTTGGTCCGCGCGTTCGTGAACCGCATGGCATCCTTGAGTTCGTTGTCGGGAATATCAACAGTCGTTTTCATATTCCAGATTATGCCAGAAAAAATTACTTCCCGAACCTGATTGGAATACAGCAAGCAGGGAAATCTGCCGTCGGGATTGCAGAGAACTTCTAGAAGATTGCCAATACCGTTTCATCTACTAATCCAACCACAAGTAATGCCAACTCAGCTGTCCTTGATCAGTTCGAAGTCGTCGGCGAAAAGGGCGTCGCTCAGCGCGCGAGATTGCCGGCCGCTCGTCCACCGGCCTGACTGAAGCGAGCACCGACAATCAAGGTACTGCCGGCAGCGAAAAGAACCTCCACGCGACCCTCGACGCCCGGCACCAGGTCGACCAGCAGCGCCCAGCTCGATCCGTTGAAGCGCGCGAGACGACTGACGGTCACCCCGCTGGCCTCGAGAAGATTGCCGATGGCGTATCTCGAGCCGGGATCGGCAGGGTCGGGCAGCAGCTGATCGACCGACACCGCGCCGACACCGGCGACGCCGCCGTCCAGCGGGTCCCATCCGGCACCGTTCCATCGACCGACCCGGCCCAGGGCGGTTCCGGAGCCCGATGTGAAACGACCACCCGCATAGAGCTGTCCGCCGTTGGCAAGCAGAGTGCGCACTTCCCCCGGGCAAACCGGCGGAACCCCCGCCGAACAACCCCTGCCATTGCTGACCGTCTTACAGGGCGATGTTGTGGATACGGCGGATCAGATTCCAGCCGGAATGGGTCCAGACCGGAAGCAGGCAGAGGACCATCGGTACCGCGACGCCGGCGATCACGATCGCGACCAGAGACAGATCTCCGAGTAAAGGGATCGGCCAGTTCGAAAAGACTTCCGAAAAATCCACTCGATCCGGAGCCGGCGCATTGGCCACCACGAAACCAGGCCAGACCAGCGGGAGGCTGGCCAGAAGCGCGATGAGGGACAGCGTGGTGCCGAGACGACGAGTCTCGGACTGCTGCCGGAATCGACGCCAGAAACCGAGCCAGGTGGTCACCGAGAGCAGAACCCCCGCTTCGCTATCGGCGTCTGTCGCTTTCGGAAACTGATCGGTCACCGTCAATTCCCCGCGCCGGGTCAGCTCGCGGTCGAACACCAGGTCGGGAACACGCGCGAGGGGCGTGAAGCTGTCGGACGTATTCTGGGCAATGAACACGCCCAGTTCGAGTTCCGGCGCGAGCGCGAACCTCGACAGGAACGCGTTGATCGAGCCTATGTGCCCGTAGGTGCTGATCGGCCGGAAGGGGATATCGGCGAAACCCCTGGGCCCGCCCGGCGCTCCGTCCACCGGGTCGAAATCGCGGGTCCGGAGCGAAGCATGACTTTCCTCGATCAGCAGTCGCACGCCATCAAGCGCTCCTCGATCGAGATGGAAGAAGCACATCCAGCGCGCCATATCCTTGGCCGTGGTCGTCATGCCGAGAGGCTTGAGGATTCCCTGGAACAGAAGATCAGCATAGGCCCGGCCGGTGACGTCCTCGATGACCAGCGTCGTCAGATTCGATCCCCGGTTCGAACAAGCCGCTCGCTCTCCGCGCGGAAGGCTCTGGCGCGGCAGGGAATCAGCTCTCTTCGACGCTGACGCTCAGCGGCTGACCCAGGAGCTGCTCCATCGGCATCGGCCACCAGCCCGACGAGGAGACACGCTCCAGCGCCTCGTCCGGACTCAATCCGCGGTACTTGACCAGCCAGGCTGCGTAAATATGACTGGCGCGGTAGCCGGAGCGGCAGTGGAGCAGAATCTGATCGCTGCCGGCGGCTTCCATCAGCGCATTGAACTGCGCGAGTTTTTCGGGCGTGTAGGCACCGTCGTCGCCACCGATCCCGATCCGGTGATAGGCGATGCCGGCCTCGGAAAGCAGAGCCGGCTGGTCGAAGCCCAGGTCGTCCACTTCAGATCCGGAGCGGAAATTGATCACGGTGGAAATGCCGCCGGATTTCAGTCCTTCGAGCGCGTCAGCGGACGGCTGCCCGCCGATGACGATCCGATCATCCGCGGTGTAGGTGTCCTCGAGATAGTCGGACAGCGCCGAAGGATCGGACGGCTTGGTCGCGGCGGCACAGGCCGTCAAGCAGGCCAGAAGCAGGATGGAAATGAAGTGACGCATGAGGTTTGGTTCCAATGAAATCATCAGGGCGGAGGATACGCGAGCATCGCGAAAACAATCGTCAAAGGCCGCTTCCGTCAGGGAGCCTGTTCGTCTTCGAATCGATCCTCGAAGACGGTGACGCGTTCGATCAGTGTTTCCATGCTGGCTACGCCGCCGGTCGCCTCGTTGAAGTCCAGCGTTGTAGAACAGCCGAATGCGGTTCCGGAAAATCCTTGAGACAGACGGTCCAGAAAAGTCATCGTCGCCTGATTCAGTGGCTCGCTGGATATACCGACGAACGCCCCTTTGGAGTTCTTCTGCGACGATGCGAAATCCGGAGCCCGCGGACCGAACTGATCGATCAGATCGTCGCCGTCGATCTGGAGAATCTCATCGGCCGTGAACGTGCCGAAGGCACCGGCCGGCTCGGCGTTGACGGCGATATCGATCGCGGGCACCGAATCGATGGACAAGAGACCAGCGAGGTACAGCTCGAGGGGTGCATACTAACGGCTCATTATTGAGCAGACAATCAGAGCTACGGACGCGTCCGCCGGCGGCGTTGCGCTCATTTGACATAGGCCCGGCTATGCCTGCACTCGCGCGCCTTGCCGGCAAACGCGTCCGTAGCTCTGATTGTCTGCTCAATAATGAGACCGTTAGTAAGGCAGGGTGCTGACCAGTGTGCCAATGCCATGCTGTTCTGATACCTGTGTCATTTGCCAAAAGATCGATCAATGTCGGCCGCCTGCGCGCTGGCGGTCCAGATTTACTCAAAAAAAGTCTGCGGCGCTGTCTGAGCGGAACTGGCCTGCATCGACTCGAACAGTTCGCGCTGTTCGGCCACGCCGGCTTCGAGCCTGGCGATCAGCCGCTGGAATCGCTCGGTTTCGACGATGGGCTGGAGGCTGGGATAGAAATCCAGGCTCCACCAGTAGTAGCGCCAGTCGTCGTCGATCAGCTCCTCCAGTGAATCCAGCGCAGCCTCGTAGTTGCCCTGCAGGGCGTGGTCGAAGACCGTCTCCGTGCCGAGGACCATCCACGGACCCTGATCGATGCGCGAGCGTTCCACGATTTCAGCGTGCGCCGTAAGTAGACCTTCGGCCTCTGCGCCGCGGCCTTGCTGCTGCAAGCAATAGATGGCACTGCGGACAGGCATCAGCTGCGTCGGGTTGATTCGAGGGCTGGGTTCGAACAGGCTCGGGAAACGCTCCTCCAGCAAATCCAGGGCCGCCGGACAGTCCGTTCGCGAATAGGCCTGGGCGAGCAGCGCGGGTGTCAGCGGGTCGCTTCGATTGCCCAGGCCGACCAGGGCTTCCAGCTCACGCCGGTGCTCGTCCCACTTGCCGCGGAAGCTGTGCACGATCTGACGCAGATAGGCCGCGCGGAATGGATCGTCGTACGCAGCGGAAAACTCCTGGCTGCAGCGCTCGGCCGATTCGTCATCGCCGAGCTGTATCCAGAACTCGCAGACTCGGAACTTTCGCGCGGCGCTGCCGGGATCGAGCGCCTGGGCACGCAGGATATGCTGCATCGCGAAAGCGGACTCACCGGTCTGGAGCAGGTAGGTGGCGAGGCGATCATGAGCCTGCGGGAAGTCCGGTTGCCGCTCGACGAACCGGCGCAGGCGGAACAGGGCTTCCTCGGACCGCCCGACCGCCCAGAAGGCATCAGCGAGCCAGACCGTACCGACTCCCATGTAGGGATCGAGCCGCACCGCAGTTCGCAGGGGCTCGATGGCCTCATCGAACTGCCCCTCCCGCCACAGAATGCGGCCAAGATGACGCCAGGCGACGGCATCATTGGGGTTGAGTTCCAGCGCCCGGCGAAAGCTCTCGACCGCTTCGCCCGGACGGTTATGGTTGAAATGCCAGTCGCCGGTGGCCCGAATCACCGCGGCCGAGTCGCCGGCCAGCAGTCGGGCCCGTTCCAGATAGGGCTCGCGAATGTCTTCGGTATCGCGAGCCGTACGCATCGGGCCCTGACTGCGCTGCATGCCCAGGGAATCGAACATGCCGATCAGCGCGTCGACGTTGTCGGGTTCGAGCTCCAGCGCCTGCTGAAAGAACCCGACCGCGGCGGTCGACTGCTCGAGCGTGAATCGATCCATCGCGACACGACCACGGGTGATCAACTCCCACACCTGCTGCGAGTTGGCGTGCGGCGTATCGCGATCGGGCAACAGGGTATCGGTCATGGTCCGAGCGACCTCGTTGGCGATATCGTCCTGCAGGTGGAACAACTCTCCGATCGGTCGGTCGTAGGTCCTTGACCAGAGATGCATCTCGGTTTCGACATCGATCAGCTGGGCCAGCACCCGAACCTGATCATCGGCGCGCTGAACGCTGCCTTCCAGTACCACATCCACCCCGAGGGACTCGCCGATATCGCTGATACGCGCCTGTGTCCGGCCGATCGCGAACGACGAGGTGCGGGCGGTCACCGCCAGGTCGGGCGACAGGGTCAGCATGTGGATGATGCGATCGGCCAGGCCATCAGCAAAGGGCCCGTGATCACCGTCGGGCGTCATGTCGATGAACGGCAGCACGGCCACGGCCCTTCCGAGCTCGGCGAACCTCGGGGCATCCCGCCCGGCCTGCTGCCAGGACAGCCACAGGACAAAAAACAGAATCAGGGATGCGGTCACGGCAGCCGGCAGAAGCCAGCCGCGACGATTCGATTCGGGGACTGGCGCCGGATCGTCCTCGGATTCGACCGACTGAAGCCGTCGCGTCGCTTCGGCCGGGTCGAGATGTTCCACCATCGCGGACTCGAAGCGATACCCTCGCCTTGGCACGGCCTTGACCACTCGATGGGGTCGACGGCCGTCGCCGATGGCCTGGCGGAGGGAGGACACCGCCACGTAGACTGAATCATCGGACGCCGCTTCGAGGTGTCCCCAGACCGCTTCGATCAGCGTGTCCCGCCCGATGACCGTATCCGGGTTCTCGACCAGGTAACGGAGCAGCGACAACAGGCGCGGAGACAGCGTTGCCGGCTCCCCCTGATGGTGGACCTGGCCGGAATCGAGGTCGATCAGACGGCCCTTGATCGCTACCCAGTGCACCCCGGCTCCCACCCTTTCCTTTTATGGCATCCAATCATTATAGCGCCTCTTCCCCGGGGACGAAGTCCGGCGGGCATCCGTTCAAAAGCGGCATTTAGATGATTGATTTCAAACGTTTTTGGAAATTTTTGGACTTTGCACAGGACTCCTCGGTGCAGCCCCCTCACTGTGGAGCGCAAGGCATCGGACCGAACAGTCCGCCGCCTGCGGCCCGGAAGGGACGTCATCGGACTCTCCGCCCAGCCGAGCCGCTCATTCATGTTCAACCAATCCGGACATTCCGGGGGAGAAAGCAAGATGAACAGCACTCGAGACCCTATCACCAAGCATCTTTTGAACAGGCTGGCAGGCGCCGCGCTGGTCGCCGGCATGGCTCTGCCCGCCACCAGCGCGCAGGCCGAACAGGTCAGCATCCAGTTCTCGCAGACCTACCCGGGCGGCGGCACCGTGACCGGTATACTGATCGGCGAAGATCTGAACGACGACGGACGCCTGTATTCCGTCTCTCCACCGCTGGCCGACGCCCTCGGCCTCGAATCCGGCGACTCGGAAGTCATCTACGCCAGCGTCCGTATCGAAGACGTCCTTGGTCGGACCGTGACCAACGTCTTCGATGCCTCGGTGGCCGATATCGACGATCCATCCAACTTCTTCTGGGGCTTTGCCTACAACCTGGACGGGGGAGCGCTCGGAGATGAGGCCGATGAAGGTGTTTCCTTCGCGCCCCTGGCACCGAGTACCACGTATGTCGCCGGTCCCCTGTTCGCGCCGGCCTTCACGCCGAGCGTGATCCCGGACGCGATCAGCACCTGCGGCAACGCCCAGGAGATTGCCTGCTCCGCCCTGATCACGCTGGACCCGGTCGACCCGTTCCCCAACTTCGAACTGCTCTTCTCGGCCACGTCGGCAGCACCGGTCGTGACGCATGAACTGCTGCGCTACACCTTCGAGCAGGACGGCTTCGACGGCGGCGCGTCCATTCGCGGAACGATCAGCGGGCGCGACCTGGACGGTGACGGCAAGATCTACTCGGCCAGTCCGCCGGTGTCGGGTGCTCTGGGCGTGCCTATGGGAGACGAAGTGGTCTTCGCACAGGTCGAAATTCTGGGCGTGGATCCGGAACCGATCCGCAACGTGCAGGACCTGATCACCGACCCGATCGACAGCTTCGCGGCATTCTTCTTCTACGCCAGCGTCAACGTCGCGGGCGGCGAGCTCGGTGACGAGCCGAGCGAGGCGCTGTCGATTTCGCCGTTCTCGCCGAGTACGTCCGTGATCATCGGGGAAGCCGCCTCGCCGATCTTCTTCCCGTCCTTCGACGACGAGCCGATCACCACCTGCGGCGACGACACCCTGGGCTGCAGCGCCCTGGTCAGCCTCGTACCCGATGCTGACGAACCGACAGGGGCACGGCTGGTGGGCCTGCAGCGCAGCAGCGAGCCCGTCGCTCTGACGCCTGCCCCGCTGGTCGTCGATGCCGACTTCAGCGGCCACTACTTCAACAAGGTCCCGGGCGGCGAAGGCGTGGTCATTCAGATCATCGCCAACGGCAGCGTGCTGGTCTACTGGCTGAGCTACGACGACGACGGCAGCCAGCGCTGGCTGTTCGGCATCGGCGAGCGCGCGGGCCTGACGATCACGATCGACGAGCTCTACGAAACCGACGACGGAGTCTTCGCCACCACGGCACCGGTCATCATCGACCTCGACACGGTCGGCAGCGCCGAGATCGAGTTCACCGGCTGCGACGATGGCGTGGTCCGCGCCATGGTCGACGGAGTTCCGAGAACGATGGAGATCGGTCGACTGACCGGACTGAAATCTCTCGAGTGCGTCCAGTAGCGATCGACACTCACCCGTTCTGGAACGCGATGCCGGCTCCTGGCCGGCATCGTTTTTTTGGGGTTTTCGTTTTCGCTACCGATCGGAGAGCCTCCGAGCAAACGATGACCAACTCCCTCGACAGAACCGTTCGCACACCCGGCGCGACGATCATTGCGGTCGGGAAACCTCGCGGAACTTCTCTTGCCGCGAGGTCAGGAATCACCGCTCCAGCGCGGTAACCACCTCGGGATCGTCCAGAAGACTGCGCATCAGTCTGTTCCAGGCCATCGGTACTGCTTCCCGGGCGTGCCCTACCGGATTGAGGAAGCTGCCCCCGAGATCGTCGCGGCCCTGGGCCACGGACGCGGCGACTTCATTCCGATTGCGATAGACGGTGAGTTTCACATCATAGAGATACGCCGCGTTGTTCATCGTATCGCTCTTGAGTTCGGCCAATTGAAGCAGGATATCGGCATCCGAAGCAGACGCAAAGAGCCGATCGCGGACACTGTCGACCGATCGACTCGGCGAGGTGCGAAGGATCGTCACGTCGAAGCCGCTGCGCTCCAGCGACGCTTTCAGTGATTCGGCGATGTCCTCGGCCAGAGGGTTCCCGGTATCCGTCTTGACGTCGAACGGATTACCGTATCCCCCGCGTTGCAGGCCGACGAAATCAGCCGACTTGTCGCCGTCGACCACGTAAGGCCGCATATCGACCACCGCGATATCGAGTGAGCCGCTGCCCCTGACATCGAGCGGAACCGTCTGCTCATAGCTGATCTTCTGTCCCACCGCGCAGCCGGCGATCAGCAGCACGCTCACCAAAACAAAACCCAGTCTTTTCATTCGTGTTCTCCCAAGCAAGTAACGGAAGCTTAACCTACTGCAGGTTCGGCGCAATGCTTTTGCAAACAATCCTGCAGCTGCGCCATTTCGAAAACGACATCCCAGCACCAGACGCCGAATCCACCCTTTTCGTTCACCGCCTTGACCCAGGCCTCCAGAGCCTGGCGCTTCTGCTTATTCTGTGGTGAATCCTGCCCCTTGATTTCAAGCACGAGGGTCCTTCCGTTTTGCAGTCGGATCAGGAAATCGGGAATATACCGCCGCCTCGAGCCGTTCCAGAGGTAATGAATCCGGAACCCCAGGCGCTCGTTCTTGGCATAGGCCTCGACCAGGCCGGAGGATTCCAGAACGTTTGCGGTATGCGCCTCCCAGGCACCATCGGCCACACAGTGACTGATCTGCGATTTCTCGCTCGCCTGACAGGTCCGGGTGGTGTACCAGGTCGGCATGTAGCGCGTGGAATGCAGCGGCTGGTCTGGGTCGAAGACCGGTTCAAGACGCTCGCTGTTCTGCTCGTGGAGATGGCGCTGCAAGTGCTGGACGATCAGGTCGATGTTCAAGCTGAGCAGAATCCGCCGCCGTAGCGGCTCGCTGTGGAACCGGGAGGGGATCTGCAGCTTGTCGGAAGCGATGAACTGCTCGACCAGACCGACCAACTGCGTGATCAGATACGCTGGATTGCCATTGAACTGCCCTTTCATCTCATCGAAGACCTTGCGCGCCGCGCGGAAGGTCAGGGTCTGTAGACGGAATGACTCTGGAATGGCCTCGAGATCGATCCGGGTGATCTTGCTCATATCGGCCGCGTCTCCGAGCGCCGGTGCCAACTCGGCGCTGACTGGCGTCTTCGACGGATCGATCTTCAGGGTTTCCACATCCTCCCAGCGGAGATTCAGTTCGGGCCGGACCACCGTATCCACCCGAATCACGTTGGGCCAGCGGATCTCGGACGCATTGCGCTCGGGCAGCGACTGGATCTGAGTGCTCGATTTCGGCGGCTCGGGCGCATCACCACCCTCGCCGACGTCCTGGAAGATCGACAGTGGAACCCCGAACACATTGACGTATTCAGGTCGGAACAAACCGTTCTCGTCACGATCGTGACTGACGCGACGGAGCCCTCGCCCGATCACCTGCTCGCAGAGCAGCTGGCTGGTGAAGGCGCGCAGCCCCATGATGTGGGTGACGTTCTTGGCGTCCCAGCCCTCCGACAGCATCGCCACCGAGATCACGTTCTGGAGCCGCTCGCCGGCCGTTCCAATCTTGCCGACGTTGTCGACGATTTCTCTCAGCAGTTCTTCTTTCTTCAGCGCCAGCAGGGCGGCCTTGCGGTCGTGGGGCAGGTCCAGCGCCTCGACGATCGCGTGCAGGTGCGCCTCGTAGTCCTGGTCTGCGCTGCTGCTTTCACCCACCTCGGCCTTTTCCAGCACCCGCGAATCGACCCGCAGCAGGCGATCGGTTTCGTGCAGCTCCGACCACTGGGCATCCCCACTGGCGAAGTAGTGTTCGACGCGTCGCGAAGTCTCGATGCGATTGCACACGGTCAGCATCGCCGGGGGAGAACGATGACCGGCGGCCTTCCATTGCTTTCGCGTCTCCCGCCAGTCCGCGCCGAGCAAGGTGCAGGCCTGCTGCACAAGGCCCGGAAGCGCTTCGTGCGGTTCGGCTCTCCGATTCAGGTCCTGGTGGACTTCCGGGTCCCGATACAGGTGATAGAGCTTGGGTTTCAGTGTCTTCGTATCGGGCACCACCCCGTCGCGCACCACCACCCGTGGCGTCTTGACCAGGCCCGCCTCGATGGCATCGTTCAGCCCGAAGTCCGAAACGATCCATCCGAACAGGCCTTCCTCGGTACTGGTCTTGCCGGTCGGCGCGAACGGGGTCGCCGACAGGTCGAAGCAGCGCTGGATTCGGCGGGTCTTGTGCAATCGATCCAGGCCCTCGATCCAGCGGGTGGCTTCGTCCAGGTCGATCCCCCGCTCCGCGGCTTCCTTCTTGCTGATCTTGACGTCGGCTGGCTTGCGGTACGCGTGATGGGCCTCGTCGTTGATCACGGCGAGATCCTTGTAGGAGGCGAGCTTGCCCAGCACCCGGCGAGTGAAGGCCTCGTCGCTTTCAGCGCCCTTCTTGACCACGGATCGAACGGAGGGCTTCAGGGGCATCAGGTTGTGCCAGTTCTCGACCAGAATCTCCGCCTGGTTCAACCGCTGACGCAGTGCATCGGACGGGCACAGCGAGAATTCATCGTAGATGTTGTTGCGCGAGCCTGGGTAAAGCACCTGCAGACGCTCACGCACCGTAAGACCCGGGGCAACGACGAAAATCGCGCGCGAGAACTCCCGATTCCGGCGCGGATAGGTCAGCGCGTTGAGCACCTGCCAGGTGATGATCATGCCCATTACCAGCGTCTTGCCGCTGCCCGTGGCCATCTTGTTGCACAACCGCTCCCAGGTGCCACCGTCGCCCGGCACGTGGATGCCCTGCTTGTACTCGGGCGGAGCTTCGATCCACCAGATCAGGGTTTCCAGCGCTTCGAGCTGACAGAAGTAGAAGGCATAGGTGCGTGCCTCCTCATCGTGCCAGTGTTCGAGCAGGCGTCGGGTAATCGAGGTGACACCGGGATAGTCCACTTCACGCCAGGCATCGACCCGGTCGCGAATCCGGTTGACCAGCGCCAGCTCCTGAACCCGTCGGGTGTTCTTGCGGGTGTCGAACAGTTCGTAGCCGGCCGGTCGGCGCCCCTGCGCAACTTCCAGCCGGCTGTCACGGTCCGCCCAGTGCTGCGTCGGCACCCGGTCGGCGCGGTTGATGATCAAGGAGCGCGGTGCGGTCACTCGCAGGGGCCTGAATACAGTCCGATTTCAGGTGGGTTCACGCGGGCGCGCTGGCAGGTGGCGAAGACGTACTCGCGCCAGAAGGGCCAGACGTTGTGCTTGGCGTTGTACTTAGCGAAGAGCCTGATCGCTTCTTCGGAGAGTTCGCCGTGCTCGATCTGGTAGTGAACAAGGAATTCTGCCTCGATGGTGTAGAACGTCTCACCCACGGCGTCGTCATCTTCGCCCGGCTGGACAAGTCGAGCACCGAAGCGGTAAAGCACTTGAAGCCAAAGGCGATCGTCAGTCTCTCCCTGCTGATAGCGCCAGCCTTCCATCTGCTGTTGGATCACCTCGGTGCCCTCGTTGGGGAGCGGGTTTTCCTGCTCGAATTTCGAGCCGTACAAGACGACGTCCTTGATCTGGAGCGCCTTTGCCGCCTGCTGGAGGAGTTCGCGATCCTCGGGGCTGTTCATGCTCGCCGCCTTTCCCGATGCCAGCCGGTTTCAGCGCCTCGCCGATAGTCCGTACCGGGCGCGCTAGAGCGACGCAGCGGAACGACCGTGGTCCTCTTTTGCGAAATCTCGCGGACTTCGCCCACAGCCCGGGTTTCAAGCCCAGCCCACTCCTTCAGCCTTTCGAAATTTCTTCGATCGACTTCAGCCAGGCGGAGCAGGCGGTCCATGCCCTTGCTTTGGATGACCTCGCCACGCACATACTTGGAGAACGCATTCTGGCCTCCGCCAAAGATTTCAGCCGCCTGCACCTGGGTGATTCCCAAGCGGTCGAGGATTCGCAGTATCTGGTCACTGGTCAACAGGCCGTCGGCCCGCCGACGGACATCCTGATAACGGCGATGGTTGCGGCGGGCCTGGTCCGGGAACACCGGATCAGCACCGCAGTCCGGGCACTGCCAGCACTCCAGATCGCGCACATCCAGAGTCTGGCCGGCATGGTCGAGCCTGCCCTGATAGCCGGATTCGATCAATTCTGCCTCTTCGCAGACGGGGCAGATCGGTGCAGTGTCGGTCATGAAATTCACCTGTCTCGATGGAACGATTGGAGTACCACGGTCACGAACTTCGGACCGAGCCTGAACTTGATGTAGAGGTCGTCGACCTTGCCGCCTGGAGAGGTCCGACGGCATCTGTAAACGTCCTGCCAGAAGTTCTCACCAGGGTAAAGCAAGGACTCATCGAACTCTTCCGGCGTCAGACTGACGATACAGGCCGCGACGTCGTCGGGGCCGTAGTCCAGGTTCTCGGCGTCGCTTTCCACCCGGCTGCTGGCGTAGACCACCCATCCGTTCCGGGCCAATTCCTGGATCCGGACCAGATCGTAGACGGGCTCATTCCGCCGATCAGCAGGCCGGTCAACCATTATGGTTTATTTGGGTGTTTTGTCAAGAACTCAAGCATTTCTGCCTTGATCGCCCTCACGGGCCTCGATCGGCAGCACTTTGAGCGACTCGATCCCCCGGTCGTCGACGATCTTGACGGCGATCTTGCGGTGCTCGCCCGGCTCGAAGGGCAGGCTGACGGTGCGGTGGAGCTGCTCCAGGGCGGCCTCGTCGAGTTCGGCCTTGATGTTCTTCTTCAGTTTGTGCCAGCCGTCCTTCCTGCCGGCCATGGGGAAGAAGACCTGGTGCGGATACAGGCTGCGCTCGTCGTAGTCGGTATCGAGCGACCAGGCGGCGATGTTCTTCTTGCCGCCGGATTTCAGCTCGCCGGACTTCGGGTCGAAGTAGTCGAAGCCGTGGACTTCGACCTCGAATTGGCCGTCCTTGCGCGGCCGCAGTTCGACCTCGGGCTGGCCCATCAGCCAGAAGCTCTGGTTGCTGGCCCGGCCCTTCTTCAGGTCCTCGGTCAGCAGGTCCGTGTTCATCTGGGCCTTGAGTGCGGTGATGCCCCTGGTGGCGTCGATGTCCTTGGCCGCCTCCGGGTCGAAGGTGAAGGCGCAGAAGACGATCATCTTCGGCCGCGGGAACAGGTCGCCGGCCTCTCGGATGGCCATTTCGGCCTGGCGCTGCTCCAGCGCCGCGTGCTCGGGGCCGAAGCTCACGACCACCCGCTCGCCGGAGTCCAGATGGCCGCTGCAGTGCAGGTAGCGGGTGTCGGGCAGGGTTTCGAGTTCCGCGAATTTCAGGATCTCGCCGCCCTTGGCGCGGATGCCGGTCTTCTGCAGCTCGTCGCGCCAACTGTGCTGGCGGGCCGACTCGCCGGAGCGGGCGATGCTGGCATCGGCGTCCTGGACCAGCCCGGCGGACGCATCGGCCACCTCGTCCAGGGACTTGACCGAGGGGAAGGGCACGGCCTCGACGGTGAAGGGGCCGGTGACGCGCAGCTTGTCGCGGGCCACCTCGGCCTGGTCGTAGAGGATTTCCTGGTCGGCGTGGGCGGCGATCGACTCGTCCATGCGCCGCTGCATCGTCTGGCGGGCCGCATGAAACGTCTCGAACGCTTTCTTCGCGCCGGCCGGCCAATCGTCTGGCCAGTCGAAGGGCACTTCCCACTCCAGCAGGGCACCGGCCGGGGCCTTCTCGCCGGACGGCAGCTCGACCGTCTTGTTCTCGGTCAGAGCGAAGTCGACGGTCTTGCCCTTGCGCCCGCCCTGCTCGACCTTCAGCGGCGCCGGCGGCTCGGCGCGCAGGGCCCGGTTCAGCTCGGCCAGGGCCTGCTCGATGGCCGGATGCAGCCGGTCGTGGATCTCGTCGATCTCGGGGTTGTTGGCGATCGCCTTCAGGGTGATGTGCGGCACGGTCTTGTAGATGAAGCCGCTTTTCAGGCCCTCGTGCGGGTACTTCAGCTCGTAGTAGTCGTAGCTGGCCGTCATCAGGCGCTGCTTGGCCAGCGTCACGGCCACGCGCGAGGTGTCGCAGGTGATCCAGCGCCGGCCCCATTTTTCAGCGACGTAGGCGGTGGTGCCGGAGCCGCAGGTGGGGTCGAGGACGAGGTCGCCGGGGTCGGTGGTCATCAGGAGACAACGCTCTACGACTTTCTCATTTGTTTGGACCACGTAAATCTTGCCCATCCCGCTGCCTGTCGCAGTGTCCAACCATAGATTTGAGACATAGGTCGCCGGGAAGTCCATCAGGTAGCGGATGCTGTCCTTCCCGCTCGGCGCGACTCTGCCGGACTTTAGGAGTGTTTCCAGATTCTCTGGAGGAAAACCCCACCATCGGCCTCCGGAATCTACCGTTAGGCCTCTGAAGTTGTATTCATACTTCTGACCTGGGCCAGGTTTAGTCATCAAGACATATCGGAGAGGCTTTACTTGTTCAAGGTCATCACCATCTTTCAGCGAACGAATTTTGCCGTTTTCTTCCTGCCCCAATCTATAAGCACCTAGGTCTTCGGCTGGATCCTTTTCAAGGAACAACTGCCTGTATTTGGTTCGATCGCGATCTTTCCCGTACCAAATTATGTAGTCGTTTCGTCTGGGGAGACCAACAGATCCAAGAGCCCCTGCTTTTACGAAAACAATATCTGCGACGAAATTGCTTCCGCCGAAAATATCGGAGAGGATCTGGCGAACAGCGTGCACGTTTTCCTCGGAAATTTGAACGAACACCGATCCGCTATCGCTCAATAGCTCATGCGCCAACAACAGTCGATCCCGCAAATACGTCAGATACGAATGAATCCCCAACTCCCAGGTATCCCGGAACGCCTTGATCATCTCGGGTTCCTGGGTCAGGTCCTGGTCGTTGCGGTCCTTGACGTCGCGCTTGTTGGTGAACGGCTGGAAGTTCGACCCGTACTTGATGCCGTAGGGCGGGTCGATGTAGATCATCTGCACCTGGCCGGCCATGCCCTCTTTATGAATCAGCGAGTTCATCACCTGCAGTGAATCGCCGCTGACCAGGCGGTTCGCCCAGCCGCGCTCGTGCTGGTAGAAGTCGATGGCCTCGCGATACGGCAGCGGTTCCTCGAACCAGGCCTTGAACAGGTCGCTCTGGCGCTGCGGTGCCTGCTCGCCCTTCTTCATCCGCTTGCGCACGGACTTCAGGATGCTCGCCGGGTCGATGCGCTCGTGCACGTGCAGGGAGACCTGGTCGACCTCGAAACTGGTGCGCTCGGCCTTGCCGGTCCAGTTCAGGTAGGGCGCGGACATGCGCTTGAGGGTCTCAAGCGCCTCGCGCATCCGGCCCTCGTCATTGCTTTCCAGGGCGTCGTCGATCAGGTTCTCGATCTCGGAGCGGCCGATATCGAACTGCAGGGCCGGGTCGATGTGCGGATCAAAGGCCCAGCGTGCCTTGCCCTCGGCCGGGTCCGTGTCGGGGTCGACCATGCCGACCTCCGGATTGTTCTTGCGCGTGGCGTCGTGGCGGTAGCTCAGCACCTCGGCGCCGTCGGCGGGCTTGCGCTTGCCGGCCTTCTTCTTGCCGCGCTTCTTCTTCGATGCCGCCTGCGCCTGCTCCGCCAGGTCCCTCGGCTGCTCCTGAGAGGTCAGTTCCAGACGATCACCGCCCGCCTTGCCGGTGCGCATCACCGAGCCGCCGCGACCGCGGCCGGTCGCCAGCAGCCCGCGCTCGACCAGCCCGTCCCGAATCTCGAAGTACTGCCCCTCGGTCAGCTCGGGCCAGCGCTCGCGCAGAATCCCCACCAACTTGATATTGCCGATGCTGCTGCCGTCGGTCGGCACTTCGGCCAGGATCGCCTGCTCGATTGAAGATTGGTCCTGCTTGTTCATAACTGCCCCCGTCGAAAGACCGTTTCAGCGTCCCGGCGAATAGTCTCTGCCACTTTGCCCGATTATGCCGCCGCTGGAAGCATCATGCCAGAACAGCTACTGACCGGGCTTTTCACTCCGCTGGCCCTTGCAGAATCCCGGCCAGTCGAGGCTCAGCCCGAGCCGGGCCGCGGACTCGGCGTCGATCAGGCGGAAGCGACTCGGATGGAGCAGAGCCAGCCAGACGGTGAGCAGCGGCCAGGTCGCCAGATCGAGCCGCTGGAGGGTGGCCAGACAGTGCTCGAAGCGCTGCTTGATGGCGCGCTTGCCGTGCATCAAGCCGTTGATCGCGATGGCCAGATCGCGCCGATCCTGGTCGACCGCCAGGGCGGCGAAAAACCGCTCGCGATCCACTGGAGGAACTCCCCGGGCGCGATCCAGCACCTCCCGGAAATGCTCGGTAATGCCGTCGAACTCGCCGCGGCTGATCATCGGACCGAGCACCTGAGCGCCGATACGTCGCCTGACCAGATCGTTCTCGTCGGCCGATGCGGGAAAGGGGCGGGCGGGATTGCTCATGAAACAGGACCTGGGGCGTAGCCGTTGGCGAGCGTCCAGTTTACCCGCCCGTTCGATGCCGCAGTCCGCAGACGGACGCGGCGGGTGATTGCCTTGAGATCGCAGCCGAAGGGGTTCAGAATGGCACCCTTCGCGAAGCAGCCCCAAGTCCGGAATATGATCTCCCTGCCAAGCAGCGCCCTCCAGAAGCTCCGCAGGCTGGGCCAATGACGGCCGCCAGCGCCAATCCCGGGGTGGATTCCGATCCCGTTCTGGTCATCGACCGGCTCGGCAAGACCTATGCCGGTGGATTCGAGGCTCTGGGCGAAGTCTCGCTGAGCATCGAGCGCGGCGAGCTGTTCGCCCTGCTCGGACCGAACGGCGCGGGCAAGACGACGATGATCAGCATCATCTGCGGTCTCGTGACACCCAGCCGCGGCAAGGTCTCGGTCGATGGGTACGATATTCTCCAAGACTTCCGCGAGACGCGCCGACGGATCGGGCTGGTGCCCCAGGAGCTGCACATCAATCTGTTCGAGTCGGTGCTCGACACGGTCCGCTTCTCTCGAGGGCTGTTCGGCCTGCCGCCCAATGAGGCTCTGGTCGAGCAACTGCTCAAGGACCTTTCGCTCTGGGACAAGCGCAACAACCGCCTGATGACCCTGTCCGGCGGCATGAAGCGACGCGTGCTGATCGCCAAGGCCCTGGCGCACGAGCCCGAGCTGCTGTTCCTCGACGAACCGACCGCCGGCGTCGACGTGGAGCTTCGGCGCGGCATGTGGGAGTTGATCGGACGCTTGCGAGACTCCGGCGTCACGATCGTTCTTACCACTCACTACATCGAGGAAGCCGAGCAGATGGCCGATCGGGTCGGCGTCATCCATCGCGGCCAGTTGATCGTGGTCGACGAGACCCAGGCGCTGATGGCGCGTTTGGGTCAGAAGCATCTCGAGTTGCATCTGGCCGAACCGCTCGATTCGATTCCCGCCGCGCTCGATGGCTGGGAGCTGGAACTGGCCAGAAATGGTCGAAGCATCCACTACAGCTTCAATCCGGAGAGCCAGGACGCGCGCGTCCCCGAGCTGATTCGCGCCGTGCAGGCCGCGGAAATCACGCTGCTCGATCTCGATACACGAATCAACTCGCTCGAAGAGATCTTCGTCGATCTGGTACGTGACCCATGAGCGCCGGCGGTCTGTTCAATGCCCGTGGCGCTTTCGCGATCTACAAGTTCGAGATGGCGCGCTTTCGGCGAACGCTCTGGCAGTCGGTCGCCACGCCGGTGCTGACCACCATTCTCTATTTCGTGGTTTTCGGCTCGGCCATCGGCAGCCGCATCGGCGAAATCAACGGGGTCGAGTACGCCGCGTTCATCGTGCCGGGGCTGATCCTGCTGACCGTCTTCACCGAGAGCCTGAACAATTCCTCGTTCGGGATCTACATGCCGCGCTTTACCGGGACGATCTACGAGATTCTTTCGGCCCCGGTCTCCACCCTCGAGCTGGTGCTGGCCTACGTGGGTGCGGCGGCGACCAAGTCGGTGCTGCTGGGTCTGATCATTCTGGCCACGGCCAGCCTGTTCATCGACCTGGAGATCGCTCATCCTTTCGGCATGCTGGCCTATCTGGTGCTGGTCGCGTTCGCGTTCAGCCTGACGGGCTTCATCATCGGCGTCCTGGCCGACGGCTTCGAATCGCTCCAGTTCGTGCCGATGCTCGTCGTCACGCCGCTGACCTTTCTCGGCGGCGTGTTCTACTCGATCGAAATGCTGCCCGAGCTTTGGCAGACGATCAGCCTGGCCAACCCGATCGTCTATATCATCTCGGGCTTCCGCTTCGTGTTCTTCGGCGCCGGGGATGTCAATTTCCTTGTCAGCCTCGGCGCGCTCGCCGCATTCATTCTGCTGGCGTTGACCGTCGTGGCCTGGATCATTCGGACGGGTTATCGACTGAAGACCTGATCTTGTTGGCGCCGGGCGACATGCCTCAGGTGCCCCACGCCAACGGACTGAGATTAAAGACGGCTTCGCCCACAAGCGAGTTTCTTTTGCCAAACGATGCAAAAGAAACCAAAAAAAATCTGGACGCCCGCGAAGCCGCCTTTGATTCAAGCTGGTCAGCATGAACCGGCAGAAGCATCTCGCCCGAACCGCTCCAAGGCCGCGGGCGAAACCACCCCGGCTCAGGCGAGAAATCTATCTGGGCGGGCCGCGCCGCTCCTCCTGCCGGCTCTGCTGGAAGGCCTCGAACTCTTCCGGAGTGATGACTTCGTCGCCGTTCTTATCGATATCCTCGAACTCGGGCGCGTCCGCGAGATTGCGCATCGGGTAGCCATCGGAGGCGCGCTCGGCCATTCTTTCTCCGCGGGCCTGGTAAAACTCCTCCGAGGTAATGCCGCCGTCACCGTCGAGGTCGTAGTCATCGAAACCGGGACGCTGGGAACCGGATCCTGAGCCCGGTCCGGCACCTCTGCCCCGGCCCCATGCACCGCGCATCGCCTCGCGCCCGGCTTCCAGCTCTTCGCGGGTGAGTAAACCGTCTTCGTCGAGGTCGAAGGCGCTGAAGTCCGGTGCGCGCATGCCACCGCGACCACCGCGCTCGGCCTGACGCTCGGCGCGCACAGCGTCGAATTCTTCTTGCGTCACATAGCCGTCGCCGTCCAGATCGAACTCGTCGAATGTTGCCGGATCCTGCCCACGCATTGGCCCGGGCTGGGCAGCCGCCGACAGGGCAAGACCTGCGGAAATCGCTGCAATGCCGTACCAGGAAAATCGTTTGATGTTGATCATGATGCCTGCTCCGCATGGCCGGCCTGCGGATCGGCGGTGGACCGCGCCGGCCATTGCGGCCACTGCCGGCGGGATTGTCCAAGGCCCTGAAGTTTCGGTTGTCAGGGTGGAACGACGCTTCGTCCCGTCCCGCTTCACCTTATATTATATCTTACTCATTCAGCGACCTGGCCCATCATCCGAATACAGCGGAGGGAGCTGCATCACCTTGTCGGCCTCGACGAAGGGATTCCGAATCCGAACCTGGCCATAGACCTGACCGTGGCTGAAATCTTCGGATATCAATTCGCGAATACCCATGGTTTCGGCATAAGCCCACAGATGTGCATCGAACCAGGCCATTCGATAGGCCTGCACACCGCGCAGGGCTGTTCGCAAGACCAAGTCGTTTGGATAGACGACCTCGAACTGGCTCATCAGTGATTCGGCCTCGGTCAGAGCATCGGGCCTGCTGAGTAAGGAGCGCCCGTCGAGCCCATTGACCGGCCTGATCACCGCCGCGACGAATTCGATGATTGCCTGATGCGGAATGACCAGGCGCTGGCGCTCAATCAAGCCCTGACGCAAGAGTTGTTCCGAGATCGACTGTTCGAGAGGGTGGCGCGGGTCGAATCGGTACACCAGAATATTGGTGTCAACGACTGCCGCGCTTTCCATACAGGTCCTCGCGCTGCCAGTCCCGGTCAGCTTTCTGTTCAAGAGGCCAATCGGCGTCGGCTTCCCGCGCTCTCTGGCGCTGGCTCGCCTGGTCAAACAGGCGCAGCCGTTCCTCTTTCGACAGTTTGAGCCGGGCGGCCTTGTTTGCCGACAGATGAATCTGTATCAGCGGCCCCGAAGAGACGAACTCGATATCATCGCCGGGCGCGATGCCATGGGCTTCGGCTATGCGTTTGGGTAGTGTTACCTGTAGCTTGCTGGTGACTTTGGCCATATCGGGATTTTAACAAGGAAGAATTCCTTGTCAATTCCTTACTCTACCCGATGAGCCGAGTCTCCGTCGAGCCGCAGGACCACGACATTCGAGCTGGCCGCCGGATGGCCCGAGCCGTCAAGCACGGTGGCGACGAAATAGTTGCGACCGCCACCCGGATCGGAGGACAACAACGTGACCTCGACGATCGCGTGCCCGTCAGAATCGAGCGTGATCGCCTGCTGGCGCTGCTGAAGCGCCTTGTTGGCCTCGAAATCGGTAATCCGATAGCCGCCGTCGACAGCACCGTCGGTGTACAGACCGCCCTCGACCTGGAGCAATCGGACCTCGGCATTCGGCGGCCCGTCGATCAGAAGCTGTTGCTCGACACCAGTCACGGCCGCCGCGCTGTGGTGGGCCGCGAGCGCGTCCGCATTCAGCTCCAGACCCACCGCGCCAAGAACCGGAGACAGCGAAGCGTACCGGGTGACAGAACCCTGAGCCCCGCCGTCCGAGCCGTCACCGAACGGAATGACCGTCAGCGCATCGCCGTTGGCGAATCGCAGCGTGAACCGGGTGCCGACCATCTCCAGCCCCGACACACTGCCGGTTCCCGCCGGACCGGGCGAGGGGCTGCCCTTGATGCTGTTCGGGTCGGTGTCGGCTGCGAAGGCGATCTGTTCGCCCGGATCGAAATCGGTGAACTCGAGGACAAGCACACGATAACCATCATCGCCGTCCACGCCGTTCTGCGGCAGGCGAAAGACGTCCGAATCCGCGGCCGAGACCAGGCCCACGCTATCCGAGGCGGCCGAAAGCGTCACGCCCTTGCGACCGGCATCGCCAGCGGTTCCGAGCGGGTCGAACACGATATCCGGGAACAGCGCGCTGCGGGTGTCGATACAAACGGATTCGATGGCCACATCACCCGTGTTCTCGACCTGAAAGGCGGTGTTGAAATAGGTCGATGCCTCGAGACTCCCTCCCGCGGTGATCGACACCCGGGCAGCGGGCGATCCAGTGATCTGGCCCGAAGGCCGGGCGACCGAACAGGGATCGCCGGCGACAAGGTCCGGATCGGCTGTCTGCGCCGACCCGTCGCTGTAGTCGCCCGGCTCGTACACACGGATCTCGTTGTCGCCGAAGACGGCGACCCAGACCGTTCCGGGGAATACGCCGTCGTCGCCAGGCGCGTGAACATCCAGCGGAACGGTCAGGCCATCCGAGAAGATCGGCTCGTTATCCGTCACGAGGTCGGGGCCGTCGAGCTGAATCCGCCGGATCACCCCGTCGAAACTGGCAACCAGCAGGTCGCCGCGCATCGCTCCGGCGAAATTCGACGCGGTGTATTCGTCGATGCCGTTGGTCGAGGCGTTGAAGAAGGTCAGCGCGCCGTCTTCTTCAACCGGCTCGAGGTAGTCGCACTCGATCGGGTTCGGCGCAGGGACCGTTCCCTGGGTGCTCCCGACCCGGCTGAAGTCGGTCTCGCTGCGGGTCAGATAGAAGCCTGCTCCCTCGGGATTGCCACGCGTCGGGTTCGGGTGGCCGTAGTAACCACCTCGCTCGATCCGGTGGAGCTGATCGATGTCGGCGCTGCCGCCGTTGTTCGGCTCGTTCGTGCAATCGGGCGTGCCCTCACCGACCGGCACATCACCCCAGCCGGCACCGGCACCGTTGTCGGTGGCATACATCAATCCTCCCTCGGTCAGGGTGAGGTCATAGGCATTGCGGAGCCCGCTTGCATACACCTGGACCGGACTGTCCAGAGTCCAGACGGCCATGTTGCGCCCCATCACGCCGCCGAACGGCGATCCGGCCGGCGCCGCCGACAGGGACGGATCGAGCGTCGGAAGGTTGTACTTGTGGGGCACGGGTTCTTCGCCCGACGTGCTCGGCATCGCCTCGATCCGGTCCAGATCAATCGAGACAATGGCCGCCGAGTAGGCGTACTCGGGCGTGTAGGAAAACTTGTCGTTAGGCGCACCCGATCCGGACAGACCGCCGATTGCGAGGTACAGGGTATTCGTCGTCTGATCCAATTGCAGGCCATTGACGGAGTGATGCTCGTTCGCCCGCGGCAGCCCGCGCACCAGAGCGGTGTGCTCCCAGGCGTCAGGGCCGATCCGGACGAGCTTCGAGACCACGCCCGAGTTCGTGTCGCCAAGCGTGGAACGATCGAGCTGGGGGCTGAAAAACGCACGCGGATCACTCGAGGAAACGTAGATAACCGGCTTGCTCGCAGTGCCGGAGAGAACCAGCCCGGTAACCTGGCGTTCGATCGGTGCGCCGGCCGTCGAGCCATCGTCATTGTGATTCGGCAGGTCGTTGATCGCGGTGATCACCGCGGCGCTCTTCACGCGGTAAGCATTTTCCCCGTCCCGCGCGATATCGAAGGCCTTGATCAGGCCGAATCGTTCGGCCACGTAGAGCCGCCCGTCCGGACCGAAATCCAGCGCCGTCGGCTGCGAGAGTTCGGCATTCGACAGATCGAGCGTGCTTTGGGCAAAGCTCACGGGCGTGTCGGTCTCCCCGTTTCCGACCAGCTCGATCCGCAGCGGGCTGTTCTGCCCGCTGTGGCCGACGACAAGCGTGCCAGTCCTCGTATTGGTTTCGGTGGGCGCAAAGGTGGCCTGGACCAGCGTCGACGAGCCCGGCGCGAGCGCGGAAGGACCGTTCAGCTGCGCGTCGAACGCGGCGTGACCCTCGACGATGACCTCGTTGATCTCGATCCCCGGATCGTCTCCGGTCCCGAGGTTGTGCAGCGTGACATTGATGGATTCGGTCGTGCCGATCAGGCCGCTATCGAAGTCGACCGCAGCCAGCGAAGCTCCGAGTTCGTTGGCCGCCGAGTCCGCCGCGAGGACCTCGATCGCGTTGACGATCGGGTTGTTCGCGCCGGCATGCAGGAACTCGATGTCGAGACGACCATCGTTCACCGTCGCCCGGATCGATTTCATCGTGCCGATGCCCGTTCCGACCTCGGCCACGATGTCATACTCATCGAGCGCCGTCCGACCCTCGATGGCAACGTCGAAGGCGCGCTGACCCGGGAGGGTCGAATGGCCATCGACGAAGTACAGCCTCACTTCATACGTACCAACGGCGACCGGGAACTGCCAGCGGAGATTCTCGCCACCCGGGCCGTCCCAGCGACCGCTCCGGAACACGGCTGACGGCGTTCCGGGCGGCACCGCGCCGCCGGCGACCTCGGTCGAGTATCGCGACGGATTGCCCGCTCCGTTGCTGAATCGGCTCGGATCGGCAGCGGTATCACTCCCCCAGTCCAGGCCGCCGTCGATGGACGGGAGGACCTCGCCGCCGACGTTGACGCGGTACAGAATCTCGGCCGAGGAAGCCGAAACCGATCGAGCAAACACCCTTTCGACCATGGCTGACAGGACAAGGACCATGGCGGCAAGAACGGCAGCGGTCACCTGCAGCCATGGACTTTTCCGGCGCGATTCGATCACTTCGAACAGAATTTGCCCGGCGGACCTCTGGTCGGGCTAGTCCATTTCGCGGAAGTTCATCGTTTCCAGATGCGCCACGATGTCTTCCCGGGCGGCACTGCCGCTGGCCTGGATCAGGACGCGCCCATTGACGATACCGGTGATTTCGCCGTCCTGGTCGACGAAGCTCTGGCGGTTGATGCGGATGATTTCGCCCATCGACGCCATCATCTGCGGATTGGACAGCATGCCCGCCATCGACATCACCGAAGGATTGTCGGCCATCATCGTGATCTCGAAGCGCTCGCTGCCATCGGAGTATCTACCTGTAGCGGTCGTTCCGCCGCCGAACATACCCATCGCCGCCGTGGCTTGGACATCGACATCACGGGTCCAGCCGTCCAGCGGTTCGGGCAGCAATTGCGCGAACTGGTCGGCCTTCATTTTCTGCAGGAGCTGGGCAGCGTAGGCCAGTTCTTCCGAGGCAGCATCGATATCACCGTCGGCGTAGGCTTCGGACGCGGCCTCGATCGCCTCGGTGAATTCGTCGGCCATGGCCAGATTCGCGAAAGCGACGAGGCCCAGAAAAAGCATCGCGAATGGAACGATGCGGGTCATTGGTGCGGTCATTTGCAGCTCCTATGCGTGAATGAATGTGAACTGCCCTGCTATTACGAAGAAAAGACTCCGAATGCGCCCGCGGTCAGAGCAGATCAGGATTGATGCCGTTCTTTCGCAGCCAGCGCTCGTCGAGCTCCCAGGCGACGCGACTCACGTCGGGATCGGATTGCACCCGATCGGCGGCCGCAGCCTGAATTGCCGCAAGCTCCTGTTGCGCCTCGTAAAGCCGGGGCGAATCATCGGGCTCGTCAGCCAAATCCGGGAACAGGATCCGCAGCGCCCGGAACGCATTGAAGTTCGCCGCGCGCGGCGTGCTCATCGTCGCCACGCCGTCGTCGAAGCCGAGCACCCGGAATCGGTAAGGATACTCGGAAAGCGCGGCATCATCGGCCAGCAAGGCGTTCAGCGCGCCGACCTTGGGGCTTTCGTAGAAGACGGCAATCAGTACCGCCAGGGCCGCAACGCCGAGGACGGCGAGATAGATGCGCGTGAACCTGTCCATCGTGTCTTACGTGAGAAAACCTGCGAACCGATATGGTAAAGCAAGTTCAGGACCGGATTCCGTCATGCCCCTGCGTCTCTTTTTCGTGACCGCCCTGTTCGCCCTCGCCGTCGAGCTTCCGGCCCGGATAGCGGATGCGAGGCCCGACATCGAGTAGGACGATGCCGAGGAACTGCGCGTGGCCCTGCGGATTGCGCCGCCGTTCGCGATCGAGAATCCATCAGGAGACCGGGACGGACTCAGCGTCGACGCCTTCGACGAGGCTGCGCGCCGCCCGGGCTGGTCCTGGCGATACGCACCAACCGAACTCGAGGACGCGCTGGCAGGAACGCGCGATGGACGCATTGACGCAGCGGTCGGCGCGTTCACGGTGACCGCCGAGCGGGAACGACAGCTCGACTTCAGTCATCCGTTCTACACCTCGGGGCTCGGAATCGCGGCTCGGGCCGAGTCCGGCGGCAGCGCCGACAGGGACTGAGCGGAGACGGTCGAGCGCTACCCGGGGACCCATTGAATCACTCTGCTCGAAGCGTCCCCGAGACCGTGACCGGAATGATCTCGGAACGGTTCGCCGAACCGGAAGTCCCAGAAACATGACCTGTTCTAGGAGTTCATCGATGCTCATTGCAACTCGTTCTTCAGCGGTCTTGGTGTTGTCGCTCCTGACCGGCATTCTTGTCTCGGCAGTGGCCGCGCCAGCGGCAGCCGCCGAAGAGCGCGATCGGGAAAGCCTGGCCATGCTGGTTGGCTCGCCCGAGTATCCGGCTCGCGACCTGTTCGCGGTCGAGTTCTTTGCCGTCGACGGGGAGAACATCTCGCCCCGCGAGATCATCTGGCTGGAACCGGGTCGCCATGTGATCACCGTTCGCGTGCCGCAGCAGTTCACCGAGTCGCTCATCAATCAGCGGCGACGGAAGTGGGACGAGTACGCCGACATCGAGCTGGATCTCGATGCCGGAAAGATCTACGAAATCCGCGGCCGATACAACCGGACCGATCGCAACAATCCCTACGATCTGGTCGTCGATAGCGTTCGAGACGGCGCTGGCCGTTGACCGCAGCATCGGCCCCGGCCTGTTCGCACTGCTACTGTTTATCGCCGGGGTTGAGCAACGGCGGATACCCGAGTCGAGAGTCCATTCTCGAGGATGGCTGTTCGGCCGGGTCGAGCGCCCGGAGCGCTCTCCCGTTGCCCACGCACTGTTCGTCGCCGGAGCAGGCCGGTCGTCGATCACGCGCTTTCGGATGACCGACCGAGGTCCTTTCGTGATCAAGCGACCTCGAGCTCATCGGGCTCGATAAACAAGACCATATCGTCAGCCCCGAAGAAGCCTCAGTTGACTCCTCCGAGATGAAATCCGGCGTTTCGTCCGCCGATCCGAACCGTGAACAGAGTCGCCTCAAGAACAATCGGGCCAGCCTGAAGCTCGAGAAATCCCTTGGCTTCTGTATTGCCACCGAATGTCCTGCCCAGCGCACTGAATCCCGAGAAATCCGCACCGCTGCCGAAGCCGGCACGATCAGCAGTCTCGATCTTGGCGAACACCTCTGCCACGGTCACGCCGCAAAAATCGAAGTCCGCCAATGGGTACTCCAAAGCACTGGAGAACTCGCCCGTAAAGCTGGCTATGCCCTGCGAATCAATCGTAACCCCGCCCGAAATATTGCTGCTGTTGGCTGACTTGTCGAACTCGAACGTGAATTTATAGTCCCTGCTGCTTCTGGACCCGCTGTAATCGTAGGTGATCTTCTTCAGCGGACTGAACGACTTCGGCATGTCAAGCGGAAGGCTGTACTTGCCAAAGGGCGGCGGCGGCGGCTGCATGATCATGGTGGCTCCGATCCCCAGAAAGCTCACAAAATTAGCTGCCTTTTTAGCCGACCCTACGGCTGTGCAGACCGCTGGATAGCGAATCGCGATATTCGTCGCGATGATCTGCAGCGACTGAACCACATCCATGACCGAGAACAACCCGCTCGGATCGATATTGTTGATCGGGTCGACCGAGCCGTAGAGGTAGGGGTGGAGCAGGATCGGCTGTTCGAGCATTCCGTGGAACGGGTCGCGGCTCAGGAACCGGCCGCTGGCCGGGTCGTAGTAGCGGGCGCGCAGGTCGTAGTTGCCGGTGTCTTCCTCGAGGCGCTCGCCGGCGTAGAGGTGCTCGTTGTCGCTGCTGCCGCTGCTGCTGGCCAGCACGCCGTAGCCGGTGTAGGCGTATCGGTCGGTGGCCTGGGTGGCCTCGTCGGTCAGAATCCTTGTGCTGCCGAGCGCGTCGGTGTGGAAGTAGCGCGCTCCTTGGTCGGCATCGTCGCGACTGATCAGGTCGAGGCCATAGCGGAAGCTTTCCAGGAGGGTGCCCTGGGCGTTGCGGGTCTCTTTGACCTGGCTGAACCCGGTCGGGTTCTGCGGGTCGATCAGGTAGCGCTCGAGGCTCGTGTCGCGATCGGTCGCGATGCGGTCCCCATCGGCGTTGTAGCGGAACGTGGTCGTGCCGGTCTCCTGTTCGACCGAGGTCAGCCAGTTGAGCGCGTTCCAGGTGAGGAGCTGGATCGCTCCATCGTCGCTGACCGAGGTCCGGTTGCCGTTGGCGTCGTAGGTGAAGGTTCTTGCGCCTTCGCTGAGCAGGCGGTCGTTGGCGTCATAGGTCGCTGTTCGGATGTCCCCGTCTTCGTTGATCTGGATGCGGTTGCCGACGAGGTCGTACTGGTACTCGATCGTGCGCGGGTTCGTCCCGGTGCGGGTTTCGGTGACCAGGCGGTCGAGGTCGTCATAGCTGTAGGTCTCGACCGAACCGTCGAGCTCGGTCACGGTTTCTCTCTGACCGTTGGCCCGGTAGGTGTTGACGAACGAGTCGAGCACGGTGTCGGTCGCGTCCCGGTGCTCGATACTCAGCACCCGGTTGCGACTGTCATGGGTGTGTTCGGTGGTCGAGAGGTTTGGCCGGGTCAGTCTGACCAGGTTGCCGTTCGGGTCGTAGCCGTACTCGGTTTGTTCCGTCCCGGTGGTGCTGGTCAGCATCCGATCGAGGGCGTCGTAGGCATAGTCGGTGGTCTGGGTCGCCGTGGTGGTCTGGACGAGATTGCCGGCCGGGTCGAACTGGTAGCTCAGGGTGCTGCCGTCGGCCTGGGTCAGGCCGGTCAGGCGGTCTCTGGCATCAAAGGTAAAGGTCCGGGTGCCGTTGGCATCAGAGGCGGTCTCCCGGGCGCCGGTCGGTGAGTAACTGAACGCGTGAACCTCGCCGTCGGGCAGGATCCGCTCGATCAGGCGGTCGCGATCGTCATAGACGAACTCGACCGACTGGCCGTTGAAGTCGGTCTGGACGATCAGGTTGCCGACTTGGTCGTACTCGGCCGTTGCGAACTGCCCGCCCGGCAGGGTACGCCGGGTCTGGCGGTTCAGGGCGTCATACTGCATCCGCGTGGTCCGGCCCAGGGCATCGGTCTGGGTCAGGCGGTTGCCGGTCAGGTCCCAGGTGTAGGTCGTGACCGGACGCGGCTCGCCGTTTTCCGGGGCCGGTCCGGTGACGCTGAGCAGCTGCCCGCGCCCGTCGTAGACATAATCGGTGGTCCGGCCGAGCTCGTCGGTCGTGCTCGTGACCCGGCCGGCCGCGTCGAAGCCCTGGGTGGTGAAGGTCCCGTCCGGATGGTCGGTGCGGGTCAGGCGGCCGAGTTCGTCGTAGGTGTACGTGGTCGTGTGGCCGTTGGCGTCGGTCGTGCTGATCACCCGTCCGGCGGCATCGTAGGCCTGGGTCACGGTCGGGCGGGTGAAGCTGCCGTCGCGGGCGTCGACCACCTGCGGCGAGATCGCGCTGAGCTGCCGCCCGGCGGCGTCATAGCTGAAGTCGGTCCGGTGGCCGTTGGCGTCGATCGTCGCGATCGTCTGCCCGCCCTCGCTCAACACCTCTTCCTCCCGTGCCCCATCGGGATGAACCACGGCGATCTGGCGGTTGAGTTCGTCGTACTCGTAGGTCGTGGTCCGACCCGCCTCGTCGGTCCGGCTGATGACGTTGCCGGCCGGGTCGTAGGCCATGCTGATGCGGGTCCCGTCCGGATAGGTCGTCCCGACCCGCCGGCCGCGGCTGTCGTAGCCGTGCTCGGTGCGCCGGCCCAGGGCGTCGATCCGGGCGGCGACGTTGCCGGCTTCGTCGTACTCGGTCTGCATGACATTGCCCAGGGGATCGGTCATGCGGATCTGGCGGCCGTTGTTGTCGTACTCGTAGCTCGTCGTCAGCGGGGTCAGCACGCCGTCGATCATGCGATGGACCGACTCGGTCAGGCGCCGGGCCGAGGCGTCATAGGTGTAGGTCTTGCGGCTGAGCAGGGTGCCGTCGTCCTGGTTGAGGTCTTCCTGGACGAGCTGACCATTGGCGTCGTAGACGTAGCTCGTCACGGTACCGATCGGGTCGGTCATCGTGGCCAGGCGGCCGTCGCCGTTGTAGCCGAAGGCCGTGACCCCGCCCAGAGGATCGGTCACGGTCAGGACGTTGTCGTCCTCGTCATAGGTATAGGTCGTCACCCGTCCGAGCGCATCGGTCTCGCTCAATCGGTTGTTGCGCTCGTCGTAGGTGCTCGAGGTGGTGAGGTTCAGCCCGCCCGGGTCGATGACCGTCTGAACGAGATTGTCGTTGTCGTCCCAGGTCATCTCGGTGCGGATGCCGTCGGGGTCGATCTGAACCAGCATGTTCCCGCGCGCGTCGTACTCGAACTGCTCGACCGCGACACTCGGAACACCGTCGACGGTGACCGTGCGCTCGCGCACGAGCACGTTGCCGTCGTCGTCGAGCAGCAGGCGCTGGACGTTGCCGTTGGCATCGGTGATGAGCTGCTGACGACCTTCGATGTCGTGGGTGAACTCGATGCGGTGGCCTTCGGCATCGACAATCGCGATCAGGCGGCCATCGTCGTCGTACTCGTTGCGTACCGCCCGGTTGCCGCGCGGGTCGATGACCTCGAGCAGGTTGGCTCGGCGGTCGTAGCGGAAGCGGGTGGTGTTCCCTTCGGCATCGGTGTGGGCCGCCAGATGGCCGAGAGAATCGTACTGGTAGAACTGCGCGTTACCCGTCGGATCGGTCAGGCGGGTGATCCGCCCCAGGCCATCGCGCTGGAACTGGACTTCAGTGCCGTTGGAGTGGGTGATCGCGTTGGGCGTGAAGGACAGGGTGTTGCCGTTGGTGTCGCTGAACGACTCGAGTCCGTCGGTCCGGCTGACCACGAACTCGAGGCCGTTGCGCGCCACATAACGGAAGCGATCGGGGTCGAACACCTCGAAGCTGGCATCGTCGAGCAGCTGGACCGGGCCGGGCTGGCCGTCGATGATCGCCAGGAACGGGTTGTCGAGCAGGGTCAGCTCGCCGAGGGTGTCGCCGACGGGTTCCAGGCTTGCAGTCAGAAAGCTGAACGGCACCAGGAACGACGAGCTCGGCGTGATCTTGAGTTCGAAGGACTCGACCTCGCCGTCGGGCAGGGTCACGGTCACCAGGTGGTCATCGGTCGGGTTCAGCAGGAAGCTGTTGCCGCCGCCGAGCACTTCCCAGCCGGTGCCGAGCACGCGGCTGGTCCGGACTTCAACGGTCCGAAGCCCCAGGTCCCAGCCGATCCCGAAGTCGCCGCGGCGCTTCTCGCGGCTGTCGTAGGTGCGGTTGACCGTGATCGGCAGGCTGGCCAGCTGGATGTCCAGATCATCGAAGCTCAGGGTGAAGTTGCCGACCTTGTAGTCTTCTTCGACCGTGACGTTGACCCGCGCCTCGCTGACGTTCTCGCCGCGGTCATGGACTCTGAGAATCAGGGTCTGGACGCCGTTGAGCAGCAGGGTCGGGTCGAGCTTGCCGAGGACGTCGTCAACGACCGGGGACGTCGACTGGTTCAGCAGCGTGGCCTCGCCGTCCTCGCCGGCCGTGGTCAAGAGCTCCCAGCGCAGCAGGTTGGGATCATCGGCCGTGCCGATCACCTCGATCGGGGAGGTGACCTTCTCGGCGCCGACCGGAGAAATGATCTCGGCGGTCGGGGGCTCGGTGTCGAGGGAAGCACCGGCGACCACGGTCATCGTGGCTTCCCCCGTCACACCCAGATAGCTCAGGCTGATCGTGGCCGTCCCGGGCACGGCCGAACGCACCCGGCGATTGCCGAGCAGCTGGGCGATATCGGTATCGCTCGAGTCAAACACACCGAGGCCGTTCAGGTTCACCGCCGTGCCGTCGGCGCGGATGCCGACGGCCTGATAGTCAATGATCCGGTTACTGAGAACAATCGACTCGGCCGGGCTCAGCTCGATCGAGGTCAGAGCGAGCTCACCATCGATCCCGTCGCAGTTCTGGTCGATGCCGTCGCCTTCGGGATCCGGCGCGCCGGGGAAGATCGTATCGTCGGCATCATCGCAGTCGCCCTGGCGCTCGGTGAAGGTGTCGAGGTCGTTGTCGATGTCTTCCGGAGCCAGGCCGAGCGAGATGAACAGGTCGACCTCAGCGCCGAACTCGGCCGTTACGCCGGGCAGCGGGCGCTGCTCGGCCACCTGGCCGGCCGGGAAGTCGAGGTCGAAGACGTCGCGACTGCGGCCGACCACGAGGTTCGCCCCGATAACGGTGGCTTCGGCCGCGGCCTCATCCTGGCCGATCAGGTCCGGGACGATCACGGGCTCACCGACGGCCAGGGTAAAGCTCTGCTCAGCGGTCAGGCTGGTCGAATCCGACACGGTGATCGCGACCTCGACCGCCCCCGTTGCATCGGGCGTCCAGCGGACCAGGCCGGTGAGCGGATCGATGGTCATGCCGGGCGGACCTTCGGTCAGTCGGAAAGTGAAGGTATCGCCCGCATCCGGGTCGAAGACCCGGGGCCCGTAGAGGTAGGCGAAGCCGACGGTCGCGGTCGTGTCCGGGGCCGAAGTAAAGCGCGGCTGCACACCCGGCAGCAGGGTCAGATAGACCGTCGCCTCGTCGGTCAGATCGCCGTCGGACACCTCGTAGGTGAACTGGTCGAGCATCTCGCTGCGCGGGGCGATGAAGCGGCTGTTGACCCGGTTCTGGTTCAGGCCCGGCAGGAGCCAATGCGGCTGCTCGAAAGCGGGGATCGTGCCGTCGTCGTTGACATTGGTAACGTGATAGTTCCACTGATTCCAGATCGGCCGCGCCGGAGCCCAGTCGTCGTTCGACGACTCGAAGACCCAGTAGGCTGAGCTCGGTCCGAAACGAAAAGTGCCGTTCAGCAGAAGCTCGGATGCGCCGTCACCATCGACATCTGCGAAGATCGGGATTTCAAATGTGGGGCCAGCGCTGATTCCCAGATCGAACTCCTCGATGAGCTGGCCGGTCGCGCCTTCCAGCACGTACAGCGTCCTGGGGTTCAAGCCGAACAGCAGTACTTCGGTGTCGCCGTCGCCGTCCAGATCGAACACCGTCGGCGCGACCTGTCCCAGATTGACGACCGTGTCATCGCTCGGAAACTCCCATTTCAGGGTTCCGTCGAGGCCGTTGAGGACTTCCAGTTTGGCGGGACCAAAACCGTTATTGCCGACGGCAAGCACTTCGACCGGACCATCGTCATCGACGTCCGCGATGACCAGTTCGGCTTCGAAGGTCTGGAAGTTGAAGACAGTTGGTTTCTCCCAGAGCGCGTTTTCGATGTCACCATCGTGATTCAGGGCAATCGTCTCACTTTCGCTAGCGCCGCTCCTGACCAGCTCGGGAAACGGATCACCGTCCAGATTGACCGCGATGGGCGTCGACCGCCGCTCGAAGTTACTCACTCCTTCGGTTGTCCAAAGCAACTCGCCAGTATGGGAGAACGCTGCCGAGCCGACGAGGATCTCGGGGTCTCCGTCGAGGTCGAGATCGACAACCTCGGCACGCATGAAAGTGCCGCCGACCCCGATACCTCTCGCATAGCTCGTAAAGAGTTTCATGCCCTGATTGTCGAAGACCGTCACGGCAACTCCGTCGAGCACGGAACCGTCAGGGTTAATACCATGGCCGACGATGATCTCCGGCGTGCCGTCCTGGTCGAGATCGGCGATCGTCGGCTCAGCGCCGCTGAGTCCGCCGTCTCCATTGAAGGCGCGAACTCCGTCGACAAAATAGCGCTCGGCAAGCTGGTCGCTTTCCCACTTGAAGGTTCCGTCGTGCTCGAAGGCGAAGACCTTGGTCATATCGGGCACCAGGACCGAATTTTCGCCGCCGATCGAGATGATCTCGACAAAGCCGTCCAGATCGATGTCCGCTATCGCCTTGCCGGTTCCATTGATCACGCCCCGGTCCAGCGGCGGACTGCGTGATATCAGCTCGCCGGTGTCCGGACTGCTGACCAGGAAGATGTTCTGGCCGGCAACGCCATTGCTGACCTGTGAGAACACGTCGACGCGCCCGTCGTCATTCATGTCCGCGACCCGTGGTGGCGCGAGCGGACCGCCGTTATTGGGGGTCATGAACTCGAGCGCGGCAACAAAGCCGATCTCGCCACCGGGGTCATCCGGCGTGTACTCGAAGCTGCCGTCGGGATTCAAGATCACGGAGCCCTCTGCCGGGCCGGCCACGAGCTGTGCGGTGAGCGGGTCGCTGTCCGGATCGGAGTCATTGCCGAGCACTCCCGGAATCGGAACGGTCAGAACGTCATTGAAATGCAGCTCATACCCATCATCGAGCGCGACGGGCGCGTTGTTGGCGACCACGGTTACGACGAAGGACTCGCTGTCGCCCCGGTCGAACGGGTCGCTGACGCGGACGTTTACGCTGTAAGGGCCCGACTGACCCTGTGTCGGCGTGAATTCGATCAGCCCGTTGGCATCGATCGTCATGCCGGCCGGGGCCGCCAGCAGCTCATAGCTGATCGGATCGACATCCGGGTCGCTCGCAGCGGTCTGGATCGCCAGGTTCTGACCGACCAGGACGAACTGGTCGGCGATCGGATCCAGGGTCGGCGCGCTGTTCTCGAACGGGCCATCGCCGATCGGCTCGGTGACCTCCACCAGGAACAGCTCCTCATCGAACAGGCCGTTCTGGTCCGCTGCGCGGGCGAGAACCGGGTGCACGCCAAGATCACCGAAGTCAGTCAGCCAGCTCACCGCGCCGGAGGTCTGGTCGATGCTCAGATCGGCCGGGCCGTCCTGCTTGCTGAAACTCAGCACCGCGTCAGGATCGTTCGACGCCGCCTGCAGCTGCACGCTCAGCAGCTCGCCGGCTACCAGGGTCAGCGTTCCCGGGTCCGACAGGCGCACGGGCGGCTGGCGAACAATCACGCAGAAAGTGTGGCGGCTGCGGCGCTGCTCGGCGTCGGTGACGGCGACGGTGGCCGAGTGTATGCCCAGTTGTTTTTGATTCGGCACCCAGGAGACCGCGCCGGTCGATTCATCGATGGTCATTCCCGAGGGCCTGGTGATCAGCTGGAAGGTCAGCCCGTCCTGTGCGAGTGGCTTGCTCGTATCGATGTCGAAAGACAGCGGATTGTTGACCCAGGCTTCCTGATCCAGCAACGGCACGAACTGCGGCCGATCGGTCTGGTCCTCGAAGCGGTCGACGATGATGATGCAGCGGCCATTGGCCTGGGCTCCGGCAAGCGGAACAGCCAGCATCAGACTCAGAGCGAAAACTGCGGTCAAGCGCTTGAAGTGACCCATGTCAGCTGCCCTCCCCGGCCAGGCACGCTGACCCGGCCAGCGGATTCGGTATCAGAAAGATATCACGGGCGCGATTGGTGTCATCGTCGACCAGGTTGGTGGCATCCGACTCGAACACGATGCAGGTGCCGTCACCCGAGATCGCCGGCAGATAGCTGTGATTGTCCGCCTCGCCTCCCCCGTCGGGAACACTGACTCTAACGGTCTGGATGGCCTGGCGATCACGAATGAAGATATCGAAGCGTTCATTGCCGTCGTCCGGCACCAGGTTCGTTGCGTTGGACCGGAAGACAACAAAGCGCCCGTCGTCGGAAATCTGTGCCGAGAAACTGCCGCGATCGGCCTGCGTCCCGTCCGACGCCACGCTGACGCGCTCGGTCACGCCGGTGTCGATCTCGTGGACGAAAATATCCCAGACACCGTTGGTATCGTTGTCGACAAGGTTGGTGGCGAGCGATCGGAACACGACGAATTCGCCGTTCCCGGACAGAACGGGATCGTAGCTGTCGCCGTCGGCCTGCGTGCCATCGCTCGCGACGCTGGCGCGAACGATCGGGCCGGCGATGCCCAGCGGCGTTCCCTGTTCGTCGAAGCGAGACTTGACGAACACGTCCTCGACGCCGTTGGTGTCGTCCGGAACCAGGTCGGTCGCCCAGGAAAAGAAGGCCACGCGCGCGCCGTCATCGGACACGCTGGCCGACATCGAGTCCCCGTTGCCTTCGGGGCAGTCCGGCGGCGTGGCAGTGCTGCAGGACGGGTCCGCGCTGAAATCCGGTCGACTGACCCGCTCCAGGGGCACCGTGTCATTGCTGGTGATGTCGTAGAAGAATACATCGAAAGCGCCGTTGGCATCGTCATTGATCGGGCGAACCGTGTCCGGCAGCGAGCCCTGGAAATTCTCCGGATTGTGGAACACCAGATACTGGCCGTTGCCCGAGAGCTGCGGCTCCTCCCTTTCCCAGGCCCCACCGGGTCCGAGAAGATTCGTCGTCGTATTCGCCAGCCGATCCCGGACCGCCATTTCGGCCAGGCCCGGATAGCGATTGAAGCTGATCCTGTTCCCGTCGTCCGAGACCGACGGGAAATACGCGTTGCGATAGAAGCCGTAGGAAATCACGGTCCCGTCTTCCGGGTCGACATTGGCCCACTCCAGAGTCCCCGCGCCGTAATCGCGGACATAGATGTCCGGCAGCCCGTTGTCGTCACCGGCAAGCAGATTGTCGGCGCTGGACCGGTAAGCGATCACGGTCCCGTCGTCGGAAAGCGCGGCCTCGTAGCTGTTGTGATTGGCCTGCGTTCCGTCCAGCGCAACGCTGACCCGTTCGATCTGGGCCACGGCCGGAACCGCATTGAGCATCACCCAGAAAACCGCCGCGCTGAGGCCCGAAGCTCCGATTTCTTTCCCTTTCATCCGCAAAATCTCCAAGTCGAACGATCTTTTCCCCGCGCTCGGGGCTCAGACCCGCTGAGGACCATCACAGGCACTAACGCGCGATCGGTTCGAAATTCGGGTCATGAAAGTGGATCAGCGTACAAGGAGACTCTCGAAGGAGCGGGCCGTGGGCCGGCTGTACAGCCAGGAAGCTGATTGGCATAATGACCGATTCGAAGAGAAAGCCTTGAGCCCTGCATGACCGGATCGGCTTCCCAGGACGGCGTGGACGGGCGACTGCGCCAGGCACGCAAGGAATACATCCGCGAGCGAATCGAGGCACCGGCGATGGCTCTGGAGAGCTATGCCGAGATGATCACCGGGCATTTCCCCAATCTCGATCCCGAGCTGGCGGCATCGCTGGCCGGGGATCGCGATCGCATCGAATCGGCAATCGGGACCCTCAAGGCGCTGGTTACCGAGGAATTGGAACGAACCGGACGGGACAATGCCGATCAGACGGACGAAGATCGAACCGCCGCCACCCAACGCATCCGCCACGACATGCGCAACGCGCTCGGAGCGGTCAGCGGCTACGCCGAAATCATTGCCGAGACGCTCGAGGACGCGGGTCATCACGACGAATCGGTCGCCGCTTGCCTGGAGCGACTGGAGCGAGAGTCCTCGACCCTCCTTCGGACGATTGATGAGCTGGCGCCGGGCAACGAAGCGGAATCATCCGAGGGGATCGAGGCCGATGCGGTCGAAGGCATCCTCCAGAGCCTCGACAAGGTCGCCGACAAACGCGACGAAATCCAGGGTCGAATCCTGGTCGTCGACGATAACGAAAGCAATCGTGCTCTGCTCGAACACCGCCTTGCCGCTCAGGGTCACGACACGCTGAGCGCGGCCTCGGGGCGCGCGGCGCTGGCCCTGATGGAGACCGACATTCCGGACCTCGTGCTGCTGGACCTGATGATGCCGGACATGAACGGCTTCGAGGTGCTGTCGACGATGCATCGTCGGGAAGAGCTGCGTAACGTGCCGGTCATCGTCATCACCGGACTCCAGGACCAGGAGGGCGTCATCCGCTGCATCGAGGCCGGGGCCCAGGACTACCTGGTCAAGCCGCTCAATCCGGTCGTGCTCCGGGCAAGAATCCGGGCCTGCCTGGAACGCAAGGCCTGGCGCGACCGCGAACAGAGTTACCAGCGCGAGCTCGAGCGCAGCTACGCCTTCATCCGGAAGGTCTTCGGACGCTATCTTTCCGATGACGTGGTCGGACGGATACTCGATGAAAAGGACGGACTGAAACTCGGCGGCGGCCTGCAGCGCGTCACGATCATGATGACCGATCTGCGCGGTTTCACGGGCCTGAGTCAGAAACTGGCACCGACCGAGGTCGTCAAGCTGTTGAATATCTATCTCGAAGAGATGAACGCGATCATCAAACGCCATGACGGCACGATCGACGAGATCATCGGCGACGCGATCCTCGCCCTTTTCGGCGCGCCGCTCGTTCGGGAAGACGATGCATCGCGCGCGGTTGCCTGCGCACTCGAGATGCAGCTCGCCATGGAAAAGGTCAACGATCAGGCCAGAGCCGCGGGCTTGCCGGCTCTGGAGATGGGGATCGGACTCAATACCGGCGAGGTCGTGGTCGGCAATATCGGCTCCGAAGTGCGGTCGAAGTACGCCGTCGTCGGTCACCACGTCAATCTGACCGGTCGAATCGAGTCCTTCACCATCGGCGGGCAGATTCTGGCCTCCGAGTACACGGTCGACGCCGTCGGCGAAGGTCTGGAGTGCGGCCGCAGTTTCGAGGTCGATGCCAAGGGCGTCGAGCATCCGGTAACGCTGCACGAAGTCATCGGCATGGGGCCACCCTGGTCGCTCAGACTGGCGCGCGATGATGAGCAACTCGACGCGCTCGAGCCGCCGCTGATCGTGCGGCTGAGCGAACTCAGCGGCAAGAAGCTCGACGGACCCGAGTCGAGCGCCCGGATCGAGGCCCTCGGCAGCAGCGCCGCGACCCTGGTCAGCGACCGGCCGCTGGAAACCCTGGCCAATATCCGGCTGCGCGTGAAGGCCGGCAACGAGGAGGCTCTCGAAGTGTATGCCAAGGTCACGGAGAGCGCTGCCGACGGGCAGTTGAATCGGTACCATATCTCGCTGACCTCGGTCGACGCCGGCGAGCGTCTGCGCGCTTGCCTGCGCTCGCCGCACGACCCCGCGGATGCCTGAACCCCTCATAACGGACGATTGCCATGGCCCGGACGCTGCTTCTAGTCGAAGACAACGAAATGAACCGCGACATGCTCAGCCGCCGGCTGGCGCGCAAGGGCTATGCCGTCGAGCTGGCCGTGGATGGCCAGGCGGGGCTGGACCAGGCCGCGACACTGAAACCCGACCTGATCCTGCTCGACATGAGCCTGCCGGTCAAGGACGGCTGGACGGTGGCCGCCGAGCTGAAGGCCGATTCGGCGCTGAGCGCCATCCCGGTGATCGCATTGACCGCTCATGCCATGGACGGCGATCGCCAGCGCGCGCTCGAAGCAGGATGCGATGATTACGACACCAAGCCGGTGGACCTGAAACGTCTGCTCGGAAAGATCGAGGCGTTACTCGAATAGTCCGTCCCGGGCATTCCGGCTGACTTTCTGGCGCGTCCGCATGATGAAGGAGTAAGCGGTCCATGACCCTGATCACCCGTATCAGCATCGTGTCGGCCATCGTGCTGATCCTGTTCCTCGTCAGTACCGGAATCTTCCTGCATACCAACAACACGACCCGTCAGATCGTCGACACGCTGCAGGAAGTCAACGGCGCGCAGTCCGGCGTCGATGAACTCGATCAGCGCATCGATGACCTGAATCGACAATTGCAGGCCCTTCAGGCGCTGCTCATCATGGACGCGGGGGCGACCATCTCGGAGATCGAGTACGCCAATCTGGCCGCAAGTCTTGACCGCGTCCGGACGCGATACGATCAGGTCGGCGAACAGCTTGACCGCCACGCCCCGGGCAGCCCGGATGGCGAGGCGCTGGGAGCGCTGCTCGACGCCTGGTCACGTCTCGCCGAACAGCTTACGGGCACTAGCGAAGAAGCCGGAGAGAACGCAAGCGCCAGAGACGGTGAACCCGCCGACGAACTCGCGGCGGCTGCCCCGACCTCGGCAGAAGAAATCATCGTTGCCCCGGATGCGCTACTGGCTGCCGCGCGTGATCAAATCGGCGCGATGGGCACGGCGGTGCAGAGCGCATCGACCGCGCTCAATAACGAGATGACCCGGGTGGTCGAGCGCAGCAGCCTGATGATCAAGATCGTGTTCGGTGCGGCCGTGCTCGTCGTGGTCGGGCTCGGTTACCCGCTGGAGCGTCATATCCGGCGCTCGGTTCGGGCGCTGACCCGCGGCGTCGATCGCTGGCGATCGGGAAAGTTCGAATACCGCATCCCCGATCTCGGCGGCGACGAGCTGGGCCAGCTCGGAAGTCAGTTCAACGGCATGGCCCGGCAAATCGAAGAGATGATGAAAGAACTCGAAGCCGCCCGCTCCCAGGCCGACCAGGCCAACCAGGCCAAGAGCGACTTCCTTGCCAACATGAGCCACGAGCTGCGCACGCCGATGAACGCGATCATCGGCTACAGCGAGATGATTCTGGAAGAGATCGACGACGACGAGGAGATCGGCGCGCAGGAATTCGAGGACGACCTGGGCAAGATCCACGCCGCCGGACGCCACCTCCTGGCCCTGATCAACGATGTCCTCGATATTTCCAAGGTCGAGGCCGGCAAGATGTCACTGTTCCTCGAGCCGGTCGACCTGCGCAAGCTGGTCGACGACACCCTGGCGACCGCGCAACCGCTGATCGAGAAGAACGGCAACCGGATCGAGGTCGAGATCGATGGACTCGAAGAACCGATCCAGGCCGACGACACGAAGCTGCGCCAGATCCTGCTCAATCTGCTCAGCAACGCGGCGAAATTCACGAGCAACGGAAAGATCGAACTGAGCGGCCGCGCGACGCGGGTTCACGGTCAGCCGCGGGTCGAAATCGCCGTGGCTGACACCGGCATCGGAATGACCCCGGAGCAGCTGGCGAAGGTCTTCGAAGCGTTCACCCAGGCCGACTCCTCGACCACGCGCCAGTACGGCGGCACCGGGCTCGGCCTGACCATTTCGAAACGCTTCGCCGAGCTGATGGGCGGTGATCTCGGGGTCACCAGCGAACAGGGCAAGGGGACCTGCTTCACGCTGTCGTTTCCGCTCCTTTCGGGCGAGTCGGAGACGCGGGACCGTCAGGACCCTGACAATTCTCACGCAGCCAGCGACCGGCCGGTGCGAGTGCTGGTCATCGACGACGATTTCAGCGCTCGCGATATCGTCCGACGGGTATTGACGCGGGAGCACTTCGAGGTTCTGACGGCCGCGACCGGTCAGGCCGGCATCGCCGCAGCCCGGGAAGAACAGCCTCACGTCATCGTGCTGGATGTTCTGATGCCGGGCATGGACGGCTGGCAGGTGATGCAGGCCCTCCGGGAGGACCCCGTGACCGCGCATATCCCGATCGTGATGCAATCGATGCTCGAGGAGACCGAACTGGGTCGTGACCGGGGCGCTGACGATTTCCTGACCAAGCCGGTGGAGTCCGCGAAGTTGATTCATGCGGTTCGCGACCTCCTTCCCGATCAGCCGGAAGGCAAACTGCTGCTCATCAGCAGCCGGCCCGATTCGCTCGCCGATGCCGCCGGCCTGATCGAGGACAAGCACCTGACGCTGGTGCAGACCGACAGCCTGGAGGAGGCCGAGGCCATGATCCGGGATCAGGTCGTCGGTATGGTTCTGATCGGCTGGCACGAGTGCCCGGACGAGGTCGCGGCGCTCATGGACCGCGTGCAGCAGACGCCGGCCCTGCGCGGTACGCCGATGCTGCTGCTCGAATCCTCAGGCCAGAATGACGGTCAGGTCGAACAGCTCAACGAGCACCTGATGCGCTACGTCGGTCGCCTGCGACCCGCGGTCGGGAACGATGCGAAGGGAGAAAGCGACGGGGACTGATCAGTTCCCGCCCATGATCAACTCGCGCAGGCGGGCAACGGTCTGTTCCACCTCGGCTCTTTCTGCGCGCTCGCGTTCCAGGGCTTCGGCCAGCGCGCGGTTGCGTTGGCGCTCGGCTGCCAGGTCGCTTTCCAGATCGGCCTGGCGTCGCTCCAGTGCCACTCGGCGCGAAACGGCCTGCGTCAGGAGCCAGTCGAACACCACCACGCTCTGCGCGTCCTGCCCGACGTCAGCCGGAATCTCTTCGAGCATCGCATCTGCCTCTGCCAGGTCGCGGCCCTCCCAGTCCGGGTCGGAAAACACGAGCGCCTGGCCCAGCAGAGCGCGGCGATGAAGGTTGCTGGATCTCGCCGTTTGCCCGATCACCTCATCGAAGCTGGCGCTGGCCTGTTCGAACTTCCGATCGAATAACTGCTGCCAGGCCGTGGCGAGGCGATCACTCGGGAGCGTGGCCGGAGCGACCTCCCCGGCACTGACCTCGGATCCCGCGGCGGGCACGCCCTGATTCTCGTCGCCCTGCCCTGGGGTCAGGGCGCAGGCGGTGGCCAGAAGCGCAACGGCGCCGATCAGTAGTGCTCGCATGGTCTTCCCCTTGTTCCCGGTCCAGGTCGAATAGGCCGATCCGAAACCGCGCTGGCAAAGCACTTGCGCGCCCGACATCCCGCGAAACGGACATAGCGCCGCATTGTGCCATAATGAATCCACACTTACCTGCGGGGCACGATGCGATTTTTACCGCCAATCAGATCGTGGCACATCTGGTCGGAGATTATCTCCTTCAGAGCGACTGGATGGCGCGAGAAAAGCATCGCCGGCTCGACGCGGCCGCCCTGCATGTCTTTTTCTATACCCTGCCGTTCGTATTCATTACGCAGGAACCGGTAGCCCTCGCGCTGATCGCCGTGCTGCATCTGGTCGTCGACCACTTCGGCGTGGCGCGTTATCTGGCCTGGCTCAAGAATCGTCCCTGGCCTGGAAGTCTACCCTGGGCGGAGTGCCGGAAGACCGGCTTTCCGCCGGACATGCCGGTCTGGCAGTCCAGTTGGCTCCTCGTGATCATCGACAATACCCTGCATATCCTGACCAACGGGATCGTGCTGCATTATTTCGGCTGAGTCGTCTCCGCCCAGTCCGGGTGATCGCGCAGCGCGGTCTGCAGAGCCTCGAGCCCGTCCCGGTAACCGACTTCGATCAGCTCGTCGCATTGCTTCACGTCGGTCAGGCTGAAGCGCTGAACCGCGGGACGAATCAGCAGGTCGGCGCGCGCCCCCAGCTCACGGACGCGCTTGCGCGTGCCGAGTTCGATCGCCTTGAGCATCATCGAAGTGACGGTCGGTACGCGGGCGCGGCGACCGAACGGCCAGAGCTTGCTGCCCAGAACCGCCCAGGGCGACGGAATGCGATCGTACTCGACCTGGCGCTCGCGATCGGCATCGAGACTCACGGCGATGACCCGTCCCACCGGGCGCTGCTGCATGATGTCGACCGGTAGATTGTTGATCACTGCCCCGTCGATGGTCAGGGTCCAGTCGTAGACGATCGGCGGGTAAAGACCCGGCAGCGAGGCACTGGCCAGCAGAGCCTGCGAGGCAGGGCCGCGCTCGTGGACGTTGATATCACCGTTGTTCAGGTTGGCCGAAATGGTGAACAAGGGAATCGGCATGTCTTCGACAAGGCAAGGAAACTTCTGCTGGGTCAGGCGCTGCATGCGCCGACCGCGCAGCAGCGAAATCAACGGCAGGGTGTAGTCACTCAACGGTCGTCCGCGCAGGAAGGCCTGGCGCGCTTCCGTGATCGCCTGCTCGCTGCTCCATCCCATCGCGGCGCAGGCCGCCATGATCGCACCCATGCTCGTTCCGCCGACCCAGTCGATCGGAATGCGCAGCTCCTCCATGGCTCGGATGACGCCCAGATGGGCCAGGCCACGCATCGCCCCGCCGCTCAGGACCAGGCCGGTCGCGCGGCCGGTCAGGAGGCGCACCAGTCGGGCGTGATCTCCCTGGAAATCCGCGCGCACGTGCAGCGCTCGGACAGCCGGACGCAGGTCGAGCCAGCGGTCGGTGCCGGTGATCGTGGTCGATCCGGGGCGATGCCAGAGAACCAGTGAGGTCTCGCTGTAGGTCGGTCCGGATCGCGCCTGATCCAGATGCGCTTCGATCGGGCGCAGATCGGGCCTGGCCTGGCTGCCGGCCAGCAGAACGATCCGGTCGGCCTGGCGCAGCGCGTATTCGCCCCAGCCGGGTTGGTCGTCACGAACCAGAAAAATGACTCGCCGGTATGCATCCTCCTGTTCGGCGAGCCATTGCTTGAGCGCTCCAGTAGGACCATTGACGGCGACGCTTTCGGCATCGGGCGCGCCGTGTCCGGCCAGCGTCTCCGGGCCGAGCGCCAGGCCCTGGCCATCGGCGCAAAGATTCTCGCTCAGGCGTTTCGACCAGGCAAGCAGATCCGGGGCGTCCTCGAGGATGACCAGAGCGAGGGTATCGGGCACGGGTTGCGTGTAGCGGGGGCGGGTGACCCGGGCGAGACGGCCCGCAATGCTGGTCGAGATGCGCAGAGCGAGCTGCGGGTGGTGCTTTGCGAGCGCATCCAGCGTGGCTCGATCGACGCGAAACAGCAGGCTGTCGCGGCGGGCGCGCACCCCGGCACTGCGCGGCGCGTCGGTCAGCAGCCCGATCTCGCCGACCGCCTCGCCGGCCACGATCTCGTTCAGCCGGCTGGCCCGGCCGTCCGGATTCTGCTGCCAGGCTTCGAGGCGCCCTCGGACCAGAAAATACATCGAGTCGCCGGGGTCTCCCTGCTGAAAGAGCCAGCGACCGCCCGGAAGCTCGACCGTCTCGATGGCCTGGATCAGATCCGCGTGGCTGTCCGGATCGAGCCCGAAGAAATCGTTCAGCAGCGTCCTGTAGAGCTCAGTGATGCGGGTCATGGCGAGACAGGCCTTGCAGGGTTTCGAGGATGACGCCCAGCGGCGCCACGAATTCGGCGAAGCGCTGCTCATCAGCGACATCGAAAGGCCGGCCATCACGCCGGTTCAGCAACTGGGCGACTGCGAAGACCGATCCATCGCGATCCTTGAGCGGCACCGCCAGAATGCTGCGCGTCCGGAATCCGGAGCGACGATCGACCTCGGCGTTGAAGCGCGCGTCCGCATAGGCATCGTCGACCCTCACCGGCTCGCCGCTGGCGGCTGCGGCCCCGGCGATGCCGCTGCCGATGTCGATACGGACCTCGGCCCCGACCTGGAGGTCCTCGGCGACCCGGAGCAACAGGGTCCGACGTCCGGGCTCGACCAGGAACAGCGACGCGCGCTCGGCGTTCATCACCGCTCCGAGGCGGGCCGTGAAGGCAGACAGCGCTTCATCCAGCATACTGCGAAAAGCCCGATCGCGGGCCAGCTCGGTGGCTTCCATGAACTGGCGGGATTCCTCGCCGAGATCGGAAAGCAGTTCCTGAAACCCGGCCTCGTCGAGGTTGGAGACCACATCGGCGATCGGCTGCTTGCGACGCTGCTCGGCGAGGGTGTGCATCAAGCGCCGGTTTTCGGCGATGACCGAATCGGTGAACGTCGACAGGCGGCCGTCCTCCAGGTGCACGATGCGGTCGGCGATATCGAGAATGCGATTGTCGTGGGTCACCAGCAGGATCGTGGTGCCGTTGCGCCGGGCCAGGTTCTTCATGCGATCCACGACCTCCCGACCGCTGGTCTTGTCCAGGGAAGCCGTCGGCTCATCGGCCAGCACGATCGAAGGCTCCGAGACCAGAGCGCGCGCAATCGCGACCCTTTGCCGTTGCCCACCTGAAAGCTGCTCGGGCTTGCGATTCAGGCTCTCGCCCAGACCCACCGCCTCGAGCATTTCGGCGGCGGCCCGGCTGCGTAGCCGACCGCGTGAGGCGCCACCGACGCGCAGACCCAGCTCGACATTCTGGCGCGCGCTCAGCGAGGCCAGCAGATTGTGCTGCTGGAAGATGAAACCGATGCGCCGCCGCACGTTTTCCAGCAAACGGGGCCCGGCGCCGCACAACTCCTGACCGAGCACCCGAACGCTGCCTTCCTGGGTCGAGCGCAGTGCTCCGATCAGCGTGAGCAGCGTGGTCTTGCCCGAACCCGATGGGCCGGTCACGATCACGATCTCCCCGCCCGGAATGGTGGTCGTGATATCGAAAAGAATCTGCTTGCGCAGGGGACCCTTGCCGAAATGGTGGTTCAGGCCGCTGACCTGGATGGAGGCGTCGCCGGCCACGTTCAGAACACCTCTGCGGGGTCGAGACGACGCACCTTGCGCATCGCCAGCAGTCCGCTGAACGCGCACATGGCCAGGGTCGTTGCAAACACCCCCAGGGCGCGTTCCGGAGTGATGTAGAGCGGCAGCTGAGTCGCATCGGCCGTGAGACCGTACAACCCCCAGACCAGCGCAAGCCCGGGCAGGTAACCGAGCACCGCCAGAATCAGGGCCTGCTGCAGCACGATGCCGGAGACGAAGCGATTTCGGTAGCCTATCGCGCGCAGGGTCCCGTACTCGTGCAGGTGCTCCGAGACGTCGGCGAACAGGATCTGATAGACGATGATGGCCCCGACGATCAACCCCATGATCGCGCCGAACGCGAAGATGTAGCCGATCGGCGTGGCCGAGTTCCAGTACGCCTGTTCGCGTTCGATGAAGCCGGCCCGGGTCAGCACGAGAACGTCGTCGGGAAGCCGCTGGTCCAGGCGCTCGCGGACCTGCTCCGGATCGACACCCTCCGCGAGCCGAAGCAGGCCGAGGTGGATTCGCTCGCGCGAACGGTCCGGAAAGAGGCGCAGCCAGTTGTCGTCGCTGGTCAGGACGGTGCCATCGATCCCGAACGAGGTTCCGAGGGTGAACAATCCGGCCACCTCGATTTCGCGATCGTTGATCTCGGTGCGCAGGGTCCCGCCGGTTTCGAGCAGCGCCGCAACGGGCCCGAATTCGGGCCGGGCCGCGGCGTCGAAAGCGACGACGTCCTGGCCGGTCAGCAGCGGTCGGATTCGGTCGAAACCGGGGGCCTCGAGAATGTCGTCCTGCGGATCGAAGCCCAATGCGGCGATGCTGCGTCGGTCGTTGTTCCAGGGATTCTTCCAGACGGCGGGGAACAGGTAGACGGGCATCGCGTCGATCACCGCCTCGTCGCCGAGCGCCTGGTAAAGGCGGTAGATGGAAAAATCCTGTGGCCGTACAACGAAGACGCTATCGACCGAAAACAGCGCAATGTCGTAATTGAGTTTCTGATGCAGTCGCACCGAGCTCTCGAACAGCGCGGTGCGAAACCCGAGCTGCATCATGATCAGCAGCACCGCGAACGCGATCCCCGATACGGCCACCAGCAGCCGCAGCGGCCGGTGCTTGAGCTGCAGCCATCCGAGGGGTGGGCGCATCAGTCCGGATCGACCCTCAAGGATTGATCAGCACCCGGACCTGGAGGTTGGTCAGGCCGGCCACGACCTGCGGGTCGTCGAGCCTGATCTCCACCTCGACGATGCGCGCGTCCTTGCGGGCTGCAGGGTCGGTGTCGATAACATCCTGCTTGCGTACGATGGGTCGGATATAGCGCACGCGTCCGGTCAGTGCGCGGTCCAGCACCGGGCTGCGTATTTCGGCAGGGTCTCCGACCCGAAGGCGTGGCAGATCAGCTTCGTAGACTTCGGCAACCGCCTGCATGTGGTCGATCCGGGCCAGCTCGATCGCGCCGTTGGCTCCGATTCGCTCGCCAGGCTGCGCGATGATGTCGAGCACTCGAGCATCCACCGGCGCGATGATGCGAGCGCGGTCCCGCTCGGCCAGCGCACGCCGATGGGCGCTCTCGGCGACCGTTATCGCTGCCTCGACCGCTGCCGCCTCATCGCGCGATGAGCGGCAGGTCGCGGCAGCCAGACGCGCATCGGCCCGGGCACGATCGGTTTCTTCTTCGGTCACGTAGCCGCGATCGCCCAGAGCCTCACGGCGTTCTGCCTCGCGCTGTCGAACTTCGGCAAGAACGCACTGCTGGTCGGCCCGGCTATGGGCGGCGCGCGCTTCACGCCGGGCCAGCTCGATGCCGGCATGGGCCTCCAACGCGGCGGCTTCCAGCACGGCGGCGGTGTCGGTCGTTGCCAGCAGCTGTCCGGCGAGAACATCCTCGCCCTCGAGGACATGCAGCTCATGCATCAACAGGCCGCTGCTCGAAGCCAGCGGCGTGGGCGCGCCGAGCCGGATGATCCCGTCGAGCGGCTCGATGCGCCCGAGGGCGGCCACCTGTTGACCGCCCGGCGGGCGCGAACCCGGCGCGGTGGATGGCTCAGGCGGCTGTTGAGCGGCCGCTGTGGACAGGCCGAGAGCGATCGCCGTCACGACGATCTGAACGATGCTGCAGAAAAAGGTGAAGGGGCGCCTGGAACGTGCCACGGAGTGAAGCATCGACGGAGTATAAAGGGCCGATTTCCTGATTACCAGCACGGACCGGACCGCCACGGATACCCGCCTGTCAGCGCTTCCCTTGTTCAGGAAGCCGGGAACGAATTAGAATGCTATCGCCCTGCGACCACGGGTAACGGAACAGGTCGACTTAATCAGTGGGGAAATGCAGCTTTTCAGCGTGGAGGCAGACATGGATCTTCGAAATCTTTTCAGGAATGATGACAATGTCGTCGAGGTTGCGGCCGGCTCGATCCTGTTCAACGAGGGAGGCCCGGGAGATGTCATGTATGTCGTTCTGGACGGGCAGATCGAGGTTCGGATCGGCGGACAAAGAGTCGACCTCGTCGAACCAGGCGATATTCTGGGCGAACTGGCGCTGATCGATGCCGAGCCCCGGAGCGCCACGGCGATAGCAACGAAAGACGCCCGCCTCGTAGAGGTCGATGAAAGAAAGTTCCTGTTCATGGTCCAGCAGACGCCCTTTTTCTCCCTGCAGGTCATGCGAGTGCTCGCGGCTCGACTGCGGCGCAGGAAGGCTGCCTGAAGCTTGACGATCGGCCGGCCGGGATTCAGCGATCCGGCGCTTTCTAACGTTCGAAACGGCGCGCGATGTAGACGCCGTAGCTGTAGAGGCCTCCGTAGCGTCGGTACAGCGCAATCTCCTCGCGTTCACCCTCGACAATCGCGCGCGCGGACTCCGGGTGGTCGTGGCGCTCGAGGAAGGCATCGAGCCCGGCCTCGATCGCTTGATAGCAGCCCTCTTCCCGGCACGCTGGTGGCAGCGTGAAGTAGCCGATCGGCGAATAGCCCGCCCGCTCCAGAACGCCGAGCTTGGCCGAAGCCAGGTCGATCTCCGGATAGGCTTCGTCCCAGTAATCGTCGATCTCGTCGGCCCGCGACGCGGTTGCCGGGCCCCTGGCGGGCGTTGCGCCGATGCAGATCGAACAGCAGGTCGAGCTCATCCATGATCAGGCCCCAGAGGCGACTTCGCCGATCGATTCAGTTGTCGGGCAAGCATCATACTGATTTTCGGGCACGGTGCCGGTGGAGGTCATCGGGAGGCTGGCCGTTCAGTTTTCGACATCAACGGGCGCCGGAGCGCCGAGTTCGTCGGCCGATGACCTCCAGCTGTCGACGTAGCTGCGAATGCGGCGTTTCATGTGATCCGGCGGCTCGAACAGAACGAAGCGCCCGAGCCGAAATGCCTTTGCGCGTAGCTCCGCCCGGCGACGTTCGATGAGTCCGAAAAGCGCCTGCAGTGTTTCCTCGTCAGAGAAACGCTCGGGGTCTTCCAGCAAAAGGCCGTGCAAGACCGCCAGATCGTGTTCATCGCCGAGTTGGTCGGACAGTTTTTTCACTTCCTTCGACCACGGCTCGATGAGCTTCGGCCAGCATCGGGTCAACAAGCGCGCGTGATACCAGTGATACTTCACTCGTTTGCGCCATTCGTGGAACGCTGCGGTCGTGGGCTCAGCGGCGGCGTTTCCCATTGCCTTGCACGCCCGCCGGTAGGTCTTTCGGGTGCCGCCGGCCACCGCGCCTCCATCGTCGGCCCGAAGCTTCCAGGTAGTGATCGCGTTCCGACCGATGGCCATCTGATCACGAAAGGCCGCGATGAGACGATCGATCCGTTCGTCGTCGGCGTCGATGCGTTCGCGGCGGCTCACCAGGCCCGCGCGAATCGAGGCGAATCTCTCGGCATCCACGACGCTGTCGAAGCGTGCGATCAGATCGTCAAACGTTTCGATGACCGCTTGGGCATCGCGGAGATCCGAGACTTCGCGCGCGGCATCCCGGTAAAAGCCGTTGACCTCGCCGTAATCCGGAAAGACCGGCCGGACGAGGCGAACCAGAGCGCGCAGCTTCTTGCACCGTTTGCGAATCTGATGGACGGTTTCATGGCGGTCAAGATCATCGCTGTCGATTTCAGCAATCGCCTTGTCGATCTGTTCGGTAGCGATCCGCCGAATGGCCGCTTGCACCGATTCGGTTCGTTCGATTCGAAAGCTCATCTCGCCCTCCAGGCGCTTCCGTTCAGATCCGAGCGTATCAGATCCGGCGACCACAGCTCCCTACCGCCTTCGGCAGGGGCCGGCGCCGCTCGCTGCGTTGACGAGGGACTCCCTGGCACCATACGCGAAACTTGCATCAGTCCGAATTGAGCGCCGCATTTTCGAAGTAGCCGAGCACCAGAACGATGATCAGCGCCATGGCAGTCACCAGGCCAGCCAGGACGAAGTTTCCCACAGCGCAAGCCACTCCGATCGCGCCTGCGATCCAGATCGCCGCTCCGGTCGTGATGCCCCGGATGTCTCCCCGTGCCTGGATGATGCTGCCGGCGCCGAGAAAGCCGATGCCGCCGATGACCCCTTCGACGATCCGGGTCGGATCAACCCGAGCGGACGCATCACCGGCCGTTGTCGCGAGCAGGATCTCGTAGCCCACGAGAAGGAACGCCGCCGAGCCCAGAGACACCAGCATGTGCGTGCGAAGCCCGGCGGGTCGATCGCTGAGTTCTCGCTCCAGTCCGATCACCGACGCAAAGCCCGCTGCAGCAAGCAGCCGGATGACCATGTCCCAGGTCGAAACTTCGGATTCCATTCGGACCTCCAGGGTCCGGGGGCCGGACTTCAGCTTAACAGAGCACCCCGGCTGGACCCTGCCGAAGCTTAAAAATCGCCCCGGCGCCGACATGGCTTGCGCTCAATCGCCGTTGGCAGGATGCAGCGCCGTAGGCAGTGAAATCGACCAGTCACGATCGGCGGCGTTGTCGTAGAGCGCAACCCGCAGCGTCTTGCCTTCGGGACCGACCTGGATGTCGCGCGCGGGACTCTTGAGAGCATCGGGGCGCTCGACCAAAAGCTCCGAAACAGAGAGGCCCTCCTCCGCCTCCCGCCGCAACCAGGCCAGGGTGCCGAGCACGCGCAGCTTGGCACCATAGTCCTGCGCGTTATTGCGATAGGACGCATGATTTGACCAGCTCAGCGATTGCGTCACGCAGCCGGCAAAGTTGCCGACGCAGGCGAACCGCAGCAGGCCGTGAGGCGGGGCATCCGGAGGGGGCGGCCGATCGGCGACGATCCGTTCGCGCTCCCTCTCGCTGCAGTGGTCAGGGAACGCCTCAGCGACCATGCCCACCGTTGCCTCGGCATCGAAAAACAGCCGCTCTAGCAGATGATCAAACCAGTTTTTCTGGACCTTGTGCTCGGTCAACTGTCGGATGGAAGTGGCCGCTACAGCAAATTCGCTTCGCATCGTCTCACAAAGGGAGACCTCTTGAGGTTCGGGAGCCGCCAATGCCTCAGCGCAGGGCTCGGGTAAACTGCGGTCGAGCGGCCATTCAGCGATCATTCCCGCGATCGCATCTCCATACCTCAGCGCGTAAGCCATGGCGACAGAGCGCATGGTCAATGTGTCTGCTGACGGAGCGAAACTGCGCCAGGTTGCGAGGTCACGACAGGTTCCGGCAACGGCTTCTTCTTCCCGTCCCCTCGCGAAATCCACTGAGCGACGCGTCAGCAGCAGGGTCGCAGCCCGATAAGGCGGAACCAAGTATCTGATTTCGTGGGGAAATTCGGATCGAAGGAAATCGTATCGATGCAGTTGTTCAACTCGATCGAGCAGATCGGCGTGTCGATCAATCAGAGCGGCGTAAGCGTCCAGATCCTCGCGGACGCGGGCCAAACAGCTTTCATCAATCGAGGAGCAGAATCGTTGCAGGTCTTCGGCACTCGGGCTCAGATCCGGGAACCGCTCCGCGGCCGACTCGACGTCCGCGAGCGAACTGCCCCGCCCTTCCGAACCCCTCGCCGTCTCGGAAAAGCGCCGAACGTCCTCTGCCATGACGGCCGAAAGCTGATCCTCGGGGACATCGCGCCCGAGCGTCCACAGCAGCGCGAATGCGTTTTCGCCGAGGTATTCGGACTCCTGTTCCAATTGGGCGATCGCCTGGCGCTGCGCCTCGGTCGGAAAGACCATGCGTGAAACCGCCCACGCCACAGACAGCACGAGCAACAAGGAGATGCCGCCGACCGAACACCATTTCAGGATGGATCTGAACCGATTCATGACCATTCCCCGCATCGATACCCCTCCCACTCAAATTATCAACCCGGCCGCTGAACGAAATGACGTCGCCCGGTCAACACCACGGACCGCGGGGCATCACTCACGAGTTCGGACGAGACCGCGAGCGGATGAACAAGAGGACCGTCACAAGAACGGTACCGATAAGGGCCCCGAGGAGCCCGTCGAGAAATACCAACGACACGGGCTCGACCGGCCCGGTCAGCGCCGCCCAGTCCTTGAACAGGTGCTCGATGGTCGGGATATTGTGCGAGAAGATCCCGCCGCCGACCAGGAACATCGCGAGCGTTCCGACGATCCCGAGGCCCTTCATGAGTAACGGCGAGGCGTCGATGAGCCACTCACCGAAGCGCCCGATAGCGCCGCCGCGCTGCGCGAGCTCGACGCCGAGATCGTCGATCTTGACGATGCCGGCGACCAGACCGTAGACGACCACGACGACCAGTGCACTGACGGCGATCAGGACACCGAGCTGGACGCCCAGGGTCGAGGCGGCGACCGCGCCGAGCGCGATGACGATGATCTCGGCCGACAGGATGAAGTCGGTACGAATCGCGCCCTTGATCTTGTCCTTCTCGAACGCGACCAGGTCGATCTCGGGGTCCCGGCGAGCCGCTTTCAGGCGTTCCTTCTGGTGCTCGTCGCTGCCCTTTTGGAACAGTTTTTCGTGGACCTTGTGGGCGCCCTCATAGCACAGAAAAGCACCCCCGAGCATCAGCAGCGGCACGATCGCCCAGGGCAGGAACGCGCTGATCAGCAGGGCCGCCGGAATCAGGATGATCTTGTTGAGTGTGGCACCCCTGGCCACGGCCCAGATCACGGCGAGCTCGCGCCTGGGCGAAATGCCGGTGACCTGCTGGGCGTTGACAGCGAGATCGTCGGCGACCAGCGTCGCGGTCTTCTTCGCCGCGACCTTGGTCATCACGGAGACATCGTCGAGCAGGGTGGCGATGTCGTCGAGCAGACTGAGCAGGCTGGCTCCGGCCATGCGGATTCCCGATTGGCGATTGAACGGTCAGTCTGGCATATCCGAAGCCGTAGATGGCCGGGGCGTCCGTGCCGGGGGTCATCCTCAGCAACGCGAAATCAGTAGCGCAAGTCCAGCCGCAACCAGTACGTCCGCCCGAGCAGACGGTAGGTGCCAACGTCGGTATTGGCCACCGGTCCGTTGGCGAGAAACGGCGGCTGAACGTCGGTCAGGTTTTCGATACCCGCACGCACCCGCAGAGACTCGCCGAAACGCCAGCCGGCGCGGAGGTCGTGGTACACCACGGAGCCGGCCCGATTGACCGTGCCGGGAAAGACTTCGCCGCCGGACTCGGTGATCGCGCCGATCCAGTCGAGCCCGTAGCCCAGCTCGAGACGACGGCCCTGCCAGACGGCACGGTAGTTGCCCTTCCACTCCGGGATGGCACCGAAGCTGTCGGGATCGAAACCGCCGGCACCGGCGAATGGCTCCGCGCCCGGGAAGGCGACCAGGTCACGCTCGGCCACATAGCTGACCAGCGCATGGTGCTGCAGGCGCCCGCCGGCCAGATCGTGGCCGAAGCGGACCCCCAGATCCAGCCCCCGGGCGGTCTCGGTGGCAATGTTCTGCAGCTCGCTGCGAACGCGCCGGATGGTTCCGTCGGTGTCGCGGTCGATGCGGCCACAGAACTGTTCCGAACCGGTGGCCAGGCACTGGTCAAGAATCGTGTTGGCACCCAGCGAGCCGATGCTGTCGTCGATGGTGATGTCGTAGTAGTCGAGATTCAGCGCGAGCCCCGTTACGCGTCGCGGCTCCCAGGTGATACCCGCCGTGAATACCTCCGCATCCTCGGGCTCGAGCGCCGGATTCCCGCCTCCCAGTTGGGGCGTCTCATTGCCGGTCTGACCGAAGCTGCCGTCGCCCGGAACACCCTGGTCGATGCAGCGCTGAATCTCGACATCGCTCAGCCGGGAGAAGTCGGCGCAGGGATCCTCGACGGCCGGGTTCGACTGCGACTGGCCGCCGAACAGTTCGCGGATGTTCGGAGCGCGGAAGGCTTCCGACCAGGCCGCTCGTACCGTCACGTTGTCGACCGGCTGGTAGTGCAGACCGACCTCGAACACGGTTCGAGTGTCGAAATTGGAGTAATCGACACCGCGTACTCCGAGGTCCAGGTTGAGCGACTTCGCCCACGGCGCGTCGCGCAGCAGCGGCGCGCCGAACTCGGCATAGAGTTCGTGGCTGTCGAAACTGCCCCGGGTCACGGCGCGAGCCGCGCCGCTGGTATTGCCGGCCACGGTCTGGGGGTCGGGCACGTCGGCACCGGACTCATCGCGGTAGCTGTAGCCAAAGGCCGCGGCCAGGGGGCCGGCCGGCAGCTGCACGACATCACCGCCGAGGTTCACATCGAAAACGGTCTGCTCGTTGAAGCCGCTGTCGCGCAGATCCGTGCCGACGTAGTCGAGCATCTCGTCGCTGATACTGCCGGGGCCGCCGAACAGGTTGAGCGGCACGCAGCCGGGGATCGGCTGAGCGGGGGTTCCGCAAACCGCTTCGCCGCTGCTGTCGATGAACGACGGCCCGAGCGCGAGCGCCGTGCGGTCATCGAGGATGTCACCGGTCTGGAACTGCTCGATCGTATGCCGGGCGCGGGTCAGGCTGGTATCCCAGAGCCAGCTGCCGAACAGGCCCTGGGCACCGACCACCGCGCGCCAGGTCTCGGTGTCCTGGACGAAGCGTCGCGGGCCCGCCTCGATGAAGCGCCGGCGCGCATCGGTCAGCCGCTCGGCGAACGGGTTGAACAGGTTGTCGGCGGAGACCTCGACGCCTTCCTCGCGAGTCGTGAAGAACGGCAAGGGAGCAATCTGGGTGTCCGAGTCGCGCTGTTGCCAGGCCGCCTCGACGAATAATTCCAGGGTCGGCGAGACGTCCAGCTGACCGGCGGCAAAAACCGACAGGCGTTCCGAGTCCTGGACCAGATCCTCGAACGGGTTGAAGTTGAAGCGGTCGGTACCGGGGCCGCCGTTGATGAAGGGGCGGAAATCATCCGGAGAGTCACCGTCCCGGCCCTCGATCAGGGTGAGCCGACCGAGCGAGGTGCGGAAGTTACCGCCCGGCGGGGCCGAACTGCCGTCGGGCACGATATCGTTGTCCGGACCGTCCACGGTCAGCAGGCGAGTGGCAAAGTCTCTTTCGCCCTTGCCGACGGCCGCCTGTTCGAAGTAGGTCAGGCCGGCGACGAACTGACCACGCTGAAAGCGACGGCCATAGACCGCGCCGGCATTGAGGGTCTCGCCGTCGCCACGATCGGTGAGGCTGCCGCGGGCGTTCAGCGCGAGCCCTTCGAAGTCGCGTCGGGTAATGATGTTGACCACGCCGGCAACCGCATCGGCGCCGTATTCCACCGACGCGCCGGTCTTGAGAATCTCCACCCGATCGACCATCGTTACCGGAATCAGAGCCAGGTCCACCAGCCCGCTGGCGCCGCTGCCGCCGGCGATCATGCGTCGGCCGTTGACCAGCACCAGGGTGCGCTGGGCGCCGAGACCGCGCAGCTCCACCGTCTCGATGCCGCGCGAAAAGCCGCCGCCGGATCCGCGCTCGTTGACCGACGTACCGATCGGCGAACCGGACATGAACGGCAGATCCTGCAGGTATTCACCGAGGGTCGCGCGACCGGAGTTCTCGAGCTCTTCGCGCCCGATGATCGTTATCGGGTAGGCCCCGTCGAGCGGCGGACCGACCAGGCGGGTACCGGTGACGGTGATGCGTTCCAGCGCGGGGCCGTCGTCGTCGGCGCTGCTGTTCTGGGCTACGGCGTCAACGGCCAGCCACGCGAGGGCTGCCGCCGCCAGCCGGAATGCGGTCGATCGCATGATCGGGGATCCTTATCGTCGCTGCTTCGAGAGCACTGTCCCGGCGTCCGAACAGCCCTGATCGACGGGCAGGACGACACGCCGCCCCACCCGACCGAGGGGATCGGGACCCGTCAAGGGCCCGATCAGCTGTCGCCTGGAATCGGCGCGCCGGGTATCCAGGGACCACCGGCGTCGAGCAGGGCTTTCTCCAGCGCCGGAATACGCTCGCTGACGAGACGATCGAGTTCGGCACGGACGGCTCCAAACCGGCGCTCGGCGATGTCGAGGCTCATCTCGTGGGTTGGCGTCGGCCCGTAGGTGGAACGACCGGTACCGATCATCGCGACGAACATGCGCTGGCCGATGGTCGGCGTCTGCGGCTCGTTGAGCTGGTCCATGACTTCCCGGCCCTCGAGCTGCTCGGCAATTTCATACAGGCGCTGGGAAACGGCATACAACTCGGCGTCGAGTTCGCCGGCCGGGGCCGTCGAGCGTTCCAGCGCGGTGGCCATCGCGTCGACCTTCTTGCGCGCGTCTTCGATGACCCGATTGGCCGCCGACGTCTTGCGCATCATGTCCGACAGACGTTTCCAGAAGGCGGCCGTTTCGGCCGGTTCGGCGCCGTCCAGAACGCCTTCTCGCATCCGGACCACGTCGAACTCGCGCGGGCCGGCCAATGAGCTGACCTGGCCATCGATGCGCTTGGCCAGTTCCACGGTGTAGGTGCCCGGGACGACCATGAAACCCTCCGGCTCGCCCCAACCGCCCGCGGCACCCAGCGCGTTAGGTGCCGGGAATCGAAGGTCCCAGGCCACCCGATGCATGCCTTTTGAGGCCGGACCCTCGAGGCGGCGCACGACGTTGCCGTCGGCATCGCGAACGGTCAGCAGGACGACCGGGTCCGGCTGGCGGCGCTCCGCTTCGATGTCCTCCCAATCCGGGAACCGGACATCACCCCGCGCTTCGATCGCTTCCTTCTCGCCCTCGCGGCGCTGTTCCTCGATCGTCTTGTAACCGTCGGCAAGGTGATAGGTGAACACCGCTCCGAACGGCGGATTGTCGGCCAGGTACAGGCTGTTGCCCTGGCTGCCGCGCGGATTGTTGCCCAACGGCGTGCGTTCGATATACCACCAGGCGTCGCGGGTATCGAACAACGCGGCTTCCTGTCCGAGCACTTCGTCGTCGATTTCGCGCAGAACGCTGTAGTCGTCGAGAATCCAGAAGCCGCGGCCGAAGGTCGCGCCGACCAGGTCGTTCTCACGGCGCTGGATGGCGAGGTCGCGGTAGGAAATGGTTGGCGCGTTGCCCTTGAGTTCGCTCCAGCTTTCCCCGCCGTCGATCGTCACGAACAGCCCGAACTCCGTGCCGGCGAACAGCAGATCCGGATCGATGTGATCCTGGACGACGCGCCAGACCAGGTGGCGGTCGGGCAGGTCGTCGGCGATCGAGCTCCAGCGCTGGCCACGGTTGGTACTCTTGAGGAGGTAGGGTTTGAAGTCGCCGTACTTGTGGTTGTCCAGCGCAATGTAGACGGTGTCGGCATCGTGCAGGTCGGCCTTGATGTCGTTGACGAAAGCCGTCTCGGGAACGCCGGGCAGATCTCCAACCTCGATTTGGCGCCAGTTCTCGCCGCCGTCCTCGGATACCTGGATCAGGCCGTCATCGGTGCCCGCGTACAGCAGGCCTTCGGCGATCGGCGATTCGGACAGCGAGGTAATCGTGTTGTAGTTCGACATCGCGAAGGTGTCCCACGGGGTGTCCCAACCCCACTGGCGGCCCATGTGTTCGATGTCGAAGCGATCCTGGTTTCGCGTCAGGTCGCCGGAAATCCTGGTCCAGGAATCGCCGCGATCGTCCGAGCGCCAGACGCGCTGGGAGGCGTGGTAGATCCGCGTCGGATCGTGCGGGCTGACCAGAATCGGCGCGTCCCAGTTGAAGCGGTTCGGCACCTCGTTCTCGCCGACCTGCGGCTGGATGTAGACGATCTCGCCGGTCGTGCGGTCGTGGCGAACGAGGTTGCCCTGCTGCCAGTGGGCGTAGACGATATCGGGGTTGCCCGGCTCGGTGGCCGGCTGGTGGCCATCGCCGAACAGCACGACGAACCAGTCGGAGTTGCGGATGCCGGAGACGTTGTCGGTTCGCGAAGGACCGCCCTGGGTGTTGTTGTCCTGCGTGCCGCCGTAGATCGTGTAGAACGGCTCGGCGTCGTCGACGGCGACCTTGTAGTACTGGGTCACCGGCAGGTTGTCGATATAGCGCCAGGTGTCGGCGTGATCGAAGGTCTCGTACAGTCCGCCGTCGGTGCCGATCAGCAGGTAGTGCGGATCGTGCGCCCGGAAAGCCAGCGCGTGGTTGTCGACGTGCTTGGAGCGATTCGTGATCGTTTCCCAGGTCGCGCCGCCATCATTCGACACGGAAGCGCGCACGTCCATGAAGTAGATGCGATCGAAAGCGTGCGGGCTGGCGTAGAGCTCCTGGTAATAGTGCGGGCCGGTTCCACCGGCGATCCGGTCCGACATCTTCGTCCAGGAAGCACCCCGGTCGGCCGAGCGCCAGACCCCGCCTTCGCGCCGATCGAGCTCGATGGCCGCGTAGAGCACATCCGGCTGCTGCGGCGAAATCGCCAGCCCGATCTTGCCGAGGTTGCGATTCGGGTCGGCGCTGGGCAGACCGTTGGTCAGCTCGGTCCAGGTCTCACCGCCGTCGGTGGAGCGATGGATGCCGGTGTTCGGGCCGCCGCCGACGTAGGCCGCCACCGTACGGTGGCGCTGCCAGGTGACGGCGTAGAGCACGTCAGGATTGCGCGGATCGATTTCGATATCGGTCACGCCGGTCCAGGTGTCGTCGCCCTCATCGCCGACCAGCGTACGGGTCCAGGTCTCGCCGCCATCGGTGGTCCTGTAAAGCCCGCGTTCACCGCCCGAGTTCCACAGGGGCCCTTCAGCCGCGACCCAGACCGTATCGGAATCCTCGGGGTGGATCACGATCTTGCCGATGTGCTCGGAGGTCTTCAGCCCGACGTTCTTCCACGTTCCGCCGCCGTCGTGACTGACGTACACCCCGTCGCCGTAGCCGACGTGCCGACCGCCGACGTTTTCGCCGGTGCCGACCCAGAGCGTGTTCGGATTCGACGGATCGAGCGCTAGGTCGCCGATCGAATACGAGCCCTGACCGTCGAAGATCGTGGTCCAGGTGGTGCCGGAATTGACCGTCTTCCAGACGCCGCCCGAGCCCACGCCGACGAACCAGACGTTCGGGTTGTCGGGATGGATCACGATGTCGGCGATGCGACCCGACATGAAGGCGGGTCCGACCGTACGCAGCTCTAGCCCGGCCAGGGCCTGCTCGAGAGGATCGCCCTCCTCGTCCTGCGCCGGCAACGGCGCGATCAGGGCCAGCGCGATCCATGCCGCGAAGAAGATTCGAAGGTAGGTCCGGTTCATCCAGTGCTCTCCTGAAAGACGAGTTTCAGCGGGCGCGGCACACCATCTTCACTGCCGCGTTTCGCGAGTCCAATCCATCATGGTACCAAGAGACCACCCAACGACTCGAACAAACTTCAGGGCCCCGATGAGCGCGGCCCTGCTCAGGTCATCAGGGTCCGCCGCAGGGCTGGAAGCGGTCCGTTCGGACCATGTCGTCGATGATTTCCGTCTTGACCGTGCCCGTGCTGTTCCTCGAAGTTCGGACCGGGCTCGACCGCGGCTGCCGTGGCTTCGCCTTCCAGCAGGCCCGGGGCGGTCGGACTGAAGAAGAAAGCGATATCGACCGCGACGGTCCTGCCGCCAGCGACGCTGCCGATCTCGCAGGCCACCACCCCGCGCTTTCGGCGCAGGTCGGCGCGCCCTCGCCCGGCCCCGGATCGAATCCGGTCGCCCAGCCGAAAAGTGTCTGGCCACCCGGGCCACCGCTGAGGACAAGGTCCGGCACGGCTGCCATCACCCGGGTTGGCATCGACCGTGTCGGTACCGATGACGACGTTGAAAGTGGCTGCCGTCAGCCCCGGTGAAGCCGAGGCGAGTGGCAGTACGGATATTGCGATCAGTAAATGATGTTTCATGGCCCAGAAACCCTCCAGTTCTTGCCGAAGCAGGTGCCGAATTCAGGCAATCGACAGTGCGAGCGCCAAATGCGCTCGACTGTTTTTCAAGTTCCTGTTCATCTCGAAGGCAATCAGGGCCGGAACGGGGTCAATTTTCTTGTTCCTGCGTGCGGACTGACAAGGATTGGAGTCGACTGCAAACGCTATAATCCGTGGCGAACCGCATCCGAACGGACCTCTCGATGTACTTGATCTCGCAACTTCTCGCCCACCAGGACCCGAACGCGCCGCACACGCTGCTGACGAGGCTGGTCATCACCTTCATCATCCTTTGCGCGAGCCTGATCTTGGCCGGATTCTTCGGTGTTCTGGCGGTGGTCGCGGGCTACCTGGTAGGCGTAGAGCTGATTGGACTGGAGCCGGTCTGGCTGTACATACCCATGGTGCTAGCCCTCGGTATCGGACTGTTCAGCGGCCTCCGGCAAACCCTGGAATACTGGCGCGACCACGGTCACGGCTGAAATGTGTGTAGCCGGGTGCCACTGCATGATCGTCCTGCCGGATTCGTGCCGCGCTAATAGAACGGCAAACCGGGGCTCGAGCGCGGCACTCTTGGTCGCAGGCGCGGATCTCGGGGCCGGAAACCGGTATCGGGAATATAGGTCCGGTATCGGCCGCCAACGCTGTGGCGGAAGAACTGGCCTTCGAAATCCGGCGTCAGATAGCAGACCTGACGCGGATAATTGTTGTCGTAGAGGGCGACCCGCCCGCAGCGTCGTCCACCATGGTCTGGAGGCGCCTCGTCGATTTCATAGCCGATCACCACGGTCCAGTGGCTGTTCGTACTCAGGGGGCTGTCCACGTCCATCATGACGACCGGAACCGGGGTTTCCCGGCGGATGGATTCGACGATCGTGCCGAAGTATCCATCCATGCGCAGGCCGTCGCGAAAGCGGCCTGCGGCATCGCCGGCGGCCGCACCGATCAGACGGGGAATCGCGAAGGTGTGTGCCGCCACCTGGCGGTTCAAGAGGTAGGTGTTGAGTTCGGTGCCGACCGGCGGCGCATTGCGGTCCTGAGGAATCCGAACCCGATTGAAGAAGTAGTCGAGCGATGCGTAGGACATTCCCCCGCAGAGGTTTCGGCCCGAAGCGCCGTTCCACCGCCAGGGAATATTGGTGTTGCTGAACTGAAAGCCGTGCGTAGAAGGATTGAAGCGCGTCGCCCCCCGCTCGATGATATCCCTGCTCGACATGACGATTCACCTCCTCAGCGCGTCGCAGGTCCAGTATAGGGCGGCACGGGACTTCGCAACAACTGTGCACGGAGTGACATGAATCAACGCAAACCCGGACTGGGCATTTGGCTGCTTGCGGCGACTATGGCACTCGGCATGGCCCCGCTGGCCAAGAAGATGGCTCTGGTGGACAGCAATCTCACGGCGCTGGTCGCGTTCAGCACCACGCTCGTTTCCGCCCTGATTGTCCTGGCGTGGCTGACGTTTCGCGGCCAGTTCGGCAAGCTGGCCGAACTTTCCAGGCGCGACTGGGGCTCGGTACTGCTGGTCGGTGCGCTGGGTTCCGGGCTCGTCCCGCTGTTCGGTATCCTGGCAATGACGGCGACCAGTGCCTCGAATCGAGCGCTGTTCCAGTCTGCCTATCCGGTGGCGACCGCCATCGTCGCGCGGTTCATGCTCAGGGAACGCCTCGAGGCCCCGGCCTATTTCTGGATCGTTCTGGTCTGCGTTGGCCTGATCCTGATGAATCTGGAATCCGGAGCGGCGGTCGACGTCCTGGACTGGCCCTTCTGGCTCTTGCTGGGGACCTTGCCGTTGATCGGACTGGCCGACGTCATTGCCAAGCAGGTTCTGGGCAATCTGACGCCCGAAGTCATCGCGCTCGGTCGTGCCTTGGGAGGCCTGCTGATTCTGGTACTGCTCCTGCCCTGGCTGGTGGGCGATCTGAGCGAGGCGTCGCGCGAGGCCTGGCTGTGGATTCTGATCGCAGGTGCCTGCATGGGCGTGTTTGCCGTCGCGCTCTACCAGGTCTTCGATCGAACCCTGGCGACCCTCGCTGCCAGTCTGATCGCGCTGGCACCGCTGTTGACGCTCGGGCTGGAGATCCGCTTTCTCGACCTTGCACTCAAGCCGACGCAGTGGGCCGGCTTTGCTCTGGTCCTGGCCGCCGTCGTCATGATCGGGCGGCGTGCCTGACCGCTGCTCGGGGTTCCGCCAAGACCCTGTCACTTTGAAAGCCCTCGCATTCGGCCGGACAAGCCTTCTCCGAAAGCTTGACTCGGCAGCAGCCAGCTCAGTACTGTTTTCAGCCACATCCGACCGGTCCGACCCCGACCAACGCGCAATACCTTTCCGTTCTGCTCCTGAGCAGCGGGCTGCTGGCCGCCTGCGGGCAATCCCCGGAGCCCGATACTGATGTCGCCGAGGCGCCCCTCGCAGCGCAGCAGCAAAGCCCGGCGACCAGCAGGGAGACCCCGGCGCAGCCATCCATCCCGGAATATTCGATCGAAGAGTTCATGGACAGCGAGCAGATTCGCGGCGCGGGGTTTTCTTTCGACGATGACCGGATCGCCTATTCAAGCAACCACGGCGGTGTGTTCAATGTCTACGCGCAGCCGGTCGAGGGTGGTGATCCGTTACAGCTCACCGGGTCCACCACCGACCCGCGTTCTTTCGGTTCCTGGTTCCCGAATGATGGCCGCCTGATCTTCAGTGGCGACCAGGGCGGCAACGACCCGCGCGTTCTGCAGGTCGAATCCGACGAAATCGTCGAAGCCATCCGCAATAACGGACTACCGGTCGAGTACGTACTGTTCGATGACGAAGGCCACGGATTCCGCAATCGCGCCAACGAGATCGAGGGATATCGGGCGATTCGGGAGTTTCTGGATCAGTACCTGGCCAGTCAACCGGCTTCGATGCCGGCGAACTTGATCATGGCGATGCACGTGATCCTGCTCGGATCGCTCTGCATTGCCAGCGTGGTCGACGTATCCCGCTTTGCGCGCGAAAGGCCCGGAATCGTTTATTCCCTGAAGGATACGGAAATCATTCTGCATTCCGTCGAACCCGGATTGCCAGCTGACATCGCCGGACTCCGGAACGGTGACCTGATCGTGTCAGCTGCGGAAACCCGGCTGACCGGCTTGACCGAATTCGTCGCCACGGTGGCGCAAGCGGTCGACCAGACCGGCAGTCTGGCGCTGGTCATGCAACGCGACGCACGTCAGATGGACATCGAATTGCGCCCGGGGACAGCTCTGAATCCGAGCGCCCCGATCGCGCAATTCGTGTTGATCTGCATCCACCAATCCAACCATAGATAAGGCCTCATTCAGCCGGCGTTGACTTGTCCCGACACCTTTGGCTTACAGCGCGCGCACGAACTCCAGCAGCTCGCGCCGGTCGTCGGCCGAAAGGTTCGCGAATGCATCGCGCGCGGCGGCTGCTTCGCCGCCGTGCCACAGCACCGCTTCTTCGATGCTTCGGGCCCGCCCGTCGTGGAGGAAGCCGCGCCCGGGCAATGAGCGCTCGACCAGGCCGATGCCCCAAAGCGGCGTCGTCCGCCATTCGCGAGCTTCAATGCCTTCGCCCGGGTCGGCAAGGCCGGCACCCATGTCGTGCAGCATCAGGTTGCTGTAGGCCCATAGCCATTGGCGGTCGAGTTCGGCGCGCGGGTCCGGCAGGGTCTGAACGACCGGCACGTGACACTGGGCACAGCCAGTCAGGCCGAACAAATCCTGGCCACGGCGCTGGCCTGCGAGTCGATGCTGGGGAACGCCGATGCCGCGTACGAAATCGGTCAGCGCGTCCACGTCGGGCTGCGAAAGTTCGATCTCGCAGGGTGGCGTACAGCCCGGATGGCTCGTAATGCCCATATCGTGGATCAGGGCGGCCCGGACCTGGGAATCCAGGCTCGCATGCGCGCCCTTCCACCCCAGCAGACCTGGACTGACCGATCCATTGTCACCGACGACCGGATTGATGCGCCCGCTGATACCGTCTGCGTCGAGGTCGTCGGGATCGTCGTAAAAGGCCAGCATGTCGGGATCGACCCGATCCATCAGCCCCCAGCCGAATAATAGAGGTGCGGCGCGCAGGCCGACCGGAATGCGCCGTCCATCGGGGGTGAGCGCATGCGCATCAGGCGCTCGCAGCGAAACGGAGGTGCCGTCAGGGTAGGTGAAAGGCAGCGATTCCCAGCGGACGTCGAGCGTCGCCAGGGGTGAACGACCGTCGACGCGGAACTGCTGGATCTGCGGCCCGAACTCGGCCAGGTGCTCCGGCAGGACCGGGCGCGCGATCAGGCGGGACTGATCCTTCAGGTCGACACTGCCAGGCGGCGACATTTCGACATGGCAGGCCGCACAGCTGCTTGCATCGAAGGCGGGCCCGAGTACCGGCGACCGGCCGTCTTCGGTCTGCATCCAGTCGCGGTAGAACAAAGCCCGACCGCGCCCGTTTTCCAGCACACTTGCGCTCAGCTCCGGGCCGGACCAGCCGGTCTCGACGTCCACAGCCAGCGTCAGATAGGCACCGCCGGGGGCGAGCGGCCCGAACGGGCCCGTCGAGAACGACCGATCGTCGGCGGTCGGACCGCAGGCCGCCGCCAGCGTGGCAGCCAGCAGTCCGGCTGCGGCACGAGCCGGGAGCATGTTCCAGCGATCAGCGGATGCGGAACTCGCCTTTCATCGCTGCCCAGTGGCCGGGGAACGAGCAGAAGAAGGTGTAGTCACCCTCCGGATCGAGACCCTCGAGCGAGAAGCTGACCTCAGCCGTTTCACCACCGCCGATGACTTCGGTGGCCGCGATAACGCGCTCGTCTCCGGGCGGCAGGTAACTGGCTTCGATGCCGGCGGACATGCCTGCGGTGCCGAGATCTGCGTAGTCAGCCGTTCGGCTCAATACCCAGTTGTGGCCCATTGCTTCCCTGGGCAGGGTGCCGGTGTGAGTCAAGGTGACGGTAATGGTCTCGCAGCCGGCATCGACTTCGATGACGTTCTTGTCGAAGGCCAGGTTGTCGCCGGCGGCGATCTCGATGTCGCAGGCCGCGAATGCAGCGGGGAGGAAGAAAGTCGCCAGCAGTGCGGCGGCGGAACGGCGAATGCAACGGTTCATCTGGAACTCCTTTCTGTTCGGGTGAATCTTTCAATCGGAGCGTAATGATAATCAGTTTTACATGCTAATGGTTATTATTCTATCACCCGGAGTGAGGAAATTCGGCCGAACGAGCGTCTCCGGGGGCCGGCTGAGCTGGCCCGGCAGTCCGCGCTCGGCCAAAACCACGGTGGGTGCCCCTGGGCCCGACGCGATCGTGTCGTGGCGCTCCTCACCCGCGAACGCCTTCGAGTCGGATGTCGGAATCATCGCGCACGGCTTCGCGTTCATTCTGGATGGGTTGTTTGCGGATCGTTTCGAATCGCCGTGATCGAAGTAGCCCGGAGACAGAAAACACGATCATCAACGATACTGGTCCTGTCCTCTCATGCCCTGCCAGAGTCGATCGACCCCCCATCGCGCCTGCCGACGGCACCAATGAGCACTATCGCGTGGCGCCTACAGATCCAGCAGCCAGTAGCCCACCAGCACGAAGATGCTTGCGGTGACGAACAGTGAGATCGCCGCGAACAATCCGTCCCGGGCAACGATGGCAAGGCCGAAAGCACTCAACGCCATACCGGCGAGGTTGGCGCTGAAGGGAATGAACTCGAGAACGGGCATGACCATGGCGACGCCGAGAGCGGCAGCTGCGAGGACGCGATTACCCAGCGGGCTCAGCAGCGCGAGCAGGCGCGGGCGGGTGAAGCGATCGACGACTCGCGCCGGCTTGCGGGCGATGCGTAGCGAACGGTCGAACGGCTTGCGCCTGATCGAACGCTGAAGAATGAAATCGGGCAGCCAGAAGTAGTCGCGCCCGGCCAGCAACTGGCCTGCGGTGATGGCAACCAACAGGGCCGCCAGCGTCGGCACCCCCGGCACGTCGCCGATCAGCGGCAGGAGCACGATCACGCCGGCGAGCAGCAGGATGGCACCAAAGGACCGCCGCCCGATCTTCGACAGCAACGTGCCGAAATCGACCGGGTCGCGCTCGCCGTCGATCTCCTGCAGTCGATCAAGTAGTTGCTCCAGGCCGGCGAGCTCTGAAGAGCTGGCCACGCTCTCGGCACCGGCGCGCGGATTCCGGGCCTCATCGGTCTGGACGTTCTCGCGATCTTTGTCCATTCACCAATGATATTCCAGGTGCCCTTGCCAGTAACCGGCACGAATGCAGATCCCGGTCAGACGGTCTACGCGCGGCTTCCGATCAGCTCCGAGCGGTTCAACCCCGAATGCGACGTGTCGCCCGGCTCCGCTGCCCCCGTCGGACCTGACTCGGGCCGCCTTGCACGCCGACCACGCAGCTCCCCTATCCGCCCTTCACCGTCTTCTCATAAAGACCGGGGAAACGGCCTTCGGGGTCGCATTCTCGCTTGAGCGATTCGTAGGCGTGGCGGTCGTATTCGCGCCAGAAAGTGGCCTGGTCGTAAGTACTGCGAGAATAAAGGCTCTTCTTGCCGCCGTATCGGGCGACCATCTCCTCGACCGCCGCGTTGTAATGGCCATCAGGCTCCTTCGATCGAACCATGTCCCAGAACCCGAAATTGATGTAGGCCGTGTCGGTGCGCAGCTTGAACAGCGAGAAGCGCCCGTCGGGAACGATGAAAGGACAGATCCAGACCGGGCGGATGCCGATCCGTTCTTCGAATTCCCGGAGGAACGCCGCAGCGTTGGCGATCGGAAGATCGACGTCCTGGATGACCGACTCGGTGCGCGGACGCGCGTACTGCAGCAGATTCAGCGGCCAGCGATTGCTGGCGCGCATGATCTTCTGATAAGTGACGCTGTTGAGCCGCTTGCGTCCCATCAAAAGGCGCA
>Ga0208623_100088_pt1:0-130000 | contig 133935 bp, 124 predicted proteins | sample HotLakConsUCCL28_FD_184737 | JGI IMG/M metagenome (GOLD analysis project Ga0208623, IMG submission 184737) | Hypersaline microbial mat communities from Hot Lake, Washington, USA - Hot Lake Consortium UCC-L28 (SPAdes) (version 2) ...
CAACCTCGTCCGCACCGTCGACGACAAAAAGCCCATCAAGCGACGCCGAAAGGTCGCCGGCTGGAGCGCCGACTACCTCGTCAGGATCCTCGGCGTGCTACCGAATTAACCTGGATTCGGAGCCCTGCCGCGCCGCGTGGGTCCGCCGGCCGCGCGGCTGTGGCAGGGCGAAGCTTCCGCAGGGAAATTCCCAGTCCTGAAACGTAATAATAAAATGTACTTTACGTCAGCATCGAAACGTACATATAGTCAGGAACAGAAGAAGAGCGGAGTAAAAAATCCCGTGCACGCTGTGTAGAATTTCGGGAAAGGCCGTCCAATAAAATTTAAAATGAAGGCTGCGCCAGCCGCGGCCGTCGATCTCCCGTCTTCCGGAGTGTTCACAGACATGATGTGCTGTCAGTCCATAAGGGGCGTCGCGCACGGGTGCGTCTCCGCGACGACTGGCGTGATCACCTACGGCTCGGTCTGAACAATGGAGACGTTGCGTCTGGATCACGGCGTTCAATTGCCGTACATCGACCGCGAGCCGCTAGAAAAACTCGGCGTGGCCGCGGGCGAGATGGTGAAGAATATGGACGACAATGGCAACGAATACATACGCCGGGTGTGGCGGCCCTACCTCGCCTCGCGCGAAGGCACGCTGCGCTTCCTGCGCTTCAACGAGCAGGCCTTACACGACGCCTGCACGTTCGAGTTCGCCTTGCCGTCGCGCTGCTTCGGCTGAGCGCGGCGAGAGGTACGGGGCCGGGCAGGCGCCCACCGTCCGGAACCCGTTCACCCCCGCGACGCCCGCGTCGCGGGGGTTCTCGTGTCAGGACTCGACGCCGCGGGATTCGGGGTGGTTCGCGCGCAGGCCCTGCGCGGCGAGCGTGACGGTACGCGCCACCCGCGCGGCGCGAGTCTCAGGCTTCTTCGCCTGGAGGATCCATTCGAGGATGCCGCGAGCGCGGCGGCCAGGTCGGACGGCGGCGCGAGGTCGTCGACGGCCGCGAGCCGATCGAAGCTGCCGTTCGCCTTCGCGGCCTCGACAGCGGCGAAGCCCGGCGGACGCATGCTTCCGTCGGCGATCAGCCGTGCGACCTTCTCGCGGTTGATCCTCGACCACGCGCTTCCCGGCTTGCGCGGCGAGAGCAGCAGCATCGTGCACGCCTCGTCGAGCGTCCGTGGAAGGCTGTCGATCCAGCCCCAGCAGAGCGCCTCGTCGACGACGTCCGACCAGGCGAGGCCCCCGCCGGGCGCGCGCTTGCGTGGAAGCACGAGCCAGACGCTGTCGCGGCGCGCGTGGTTCTCCGCGAGCCAGCGCGCGAGCGCGTCCCGGTCCGCGATCTCCACCCGCCCCAGATGCTCTCCCGCCCGTCGTGCCATCCCGCTCACCGCCCGTTTCCCCGCGGCTATGTGGAGCGCCGCGGCGCCGGGGCGAGGGGCCCCCAGCCTGACGGGTACTCGGCGCTGTCACTGTCTCAAGCGATGAGCCTCCGCACATCCGGCGGCAGCGCGAAAGCCCCCACGTGCACGTCGGGCGCGTAGTACCTCGTGGCGAGCCCCGTCGCGGCCCAGCGCTCCCGCAACACCGCGAGGTCCCCCGGCGCCAGGTCGGCGTCGGAGGCGAAGCCGAGCGCGATCGGGCCGCCGGTATAGGTGGGCACCGCGGCGAGGTAGGCGGTCGCATGCGCGAACAGGCCCGCGCGCAGGGCGTGCGCGGCGGCGATCTGCGGGCCCTGGAAGAAGGGCACGCCGGCCTGGGTGACGGCCACGCCGCCGGGATTCAGGCAGCGCCTGCAGTCGCGGTAGAATTTCTCCCCGAACAGCGCCGCCGAGGGGCCGATCGGGTCGGTGGAATCCACCACGATCACGTCGAAGCGCCGGTCCGTGTCGCGCACGTAAGCGAGCCCGTCGCCGATCACGATCTCGGCGCGTGGATCGTCGAAGGCGTCCCCGCAGACGAAGGGCAGATGCGCGCGCGCCGTCTCGATCACCCGCGCGTCGATCTCGACGAGCGTGACCCGCACGCCCTCGTGCCGCAGGACCTCGCGCAGCACGCCGCCGTCGCCCCCGCCGATCACGAGCACCTCGCGCACGGCGCCGTGCGCCACGACGGGCACGTGAGCGATCATCTCGTGATAGACGTGGTGGTCGCGCTCGGTGAGCTGCACGAGCCCGTCGAGCGCGAGCACCCGGCCGAAGCAGGCGTTGTCGAAGATCACGAGCTCCTGGAGCGCGGTCTTCTCGTAGTGCAGCAGCCGGTCGATCCGGAAGCTCTGCCCCCAGCCGTCGTGCACCGCCTCGGTGAAGCTCAGCACGGCACCATCCCACGCTTGTGCTCGGCGAGCTGGATGCGCTCCGGCGAGAACGCCTCGCGCAGCACGGCGATCGCCGCATGCGGGCGGGCGTCCCCGCACATGAAGATGTCGATCGCGGCGTAGGCGCGCTCGGGCCAGGTGTGGATCGAGATGTGGCTCTCCGCCAGCACCGCCACCCCCGAGATCCCACCGTTGGGGGTGAAACGATGGAGGTCGATGTTGAGCAGCGTCGCCCCCGCGGCCTCGGTCGCGCGCCGCAGCGCGTCCTCCACCGCCGGCAGGTCGTCGAGGCGCGAGGCCTCCCACAGATCGACGATCAGATGGGTGCCCGCGAAGCGCAGGCCGTCCTTCTCGACGAAATGGTCGAGGCTCTCGTCGTGCCGGGTCGCCTCCGGCTCGGATCCGACCGCCGCGGCGATCGATTGCGTTTCGATCTCGCCCCGCTCCCCGGCGGACTTGCGATCGGTGCTCACCTCTTTGGTTCGAACGCCTGCGTCATGCAGGGTGAAGTCCATCCCCAATTCGGCGAGGCGGGTGTCTTTGCGCATCCCGTGCCCCTCCAAGACCAGCAGATGAACCCAGCCAGCTGTCGTGTCGCCTTCGGGTCAAGGGGGGGTTTTTGGAGGCTCCGACGGGGGAGCGCAAGGGCGGGGGGCGTTTTTTGCGACGCATCGCGCCGCGCCGGCTCCAACCCAACCCCCGAGCCTACCCATTCGATCGCCGCGTCTGCGGGACGTCTCGACGGGTGGGCGTCACCGGTCCTCCGGCGCGCCCGGCGGCTCGCCGGCGAGGAACGCCATGACGTCGGCGACGAGGCGCGCACGGGTCTCGTCGTCCTCGATCGGCGCATGGCCGTCGAGCCACAGGAAGGCCGCGGCCTTCGCCCGCACGACCTCCATCGTCGCGGGACGCACGACGGCGACCTCCCGGGCGAGGGCGTCGCATGCGGCCCAGGCGCTCCGCAGGGCCTGCTCCCGCGCCCTGCCGCCGACGCCCTCCCGCTTGACGGCCTCCTCGATCTCGCGCGCCATCGCAACGCGCGAAAGGAATTCGGCAAGAAGAACATCGCATGCGGATTGATCCGTTATTGCGACACTCGAACGCGCCAGCATCATCATCGCTCCCCCACCCGCTCGTCGACAAGCATACCCATCCCCAGGGCGCTTTCTTCCGATCGCCGATGCTCCAGTCGGCTTATCGAGACGAAATTTCCCTTAACGCATTGCCCGACGAAAATACCCGTCTTATGGTTGCTTGACACACGGCAAAGTCGCGGATGGGGGCTGTAGAAATGCGGGGCGCCAACTGGGACGATCTGCGTATCCTCCTCGCCGTCGCACGGGCCGAAACGATGGTCGCGGCGGCCCGGGCGCTGGGGATCGACGAGAGCACCGTCGCGCGGCGACTGAGCGCGCTCGAAGCGCGCCTGGGCACGAAGCTCGTGGCGCGCACGCCCACGGGCGTCGCGTTGACGTCCGACGGCGCGGTCCTGGCCGCGAGGCTGGAGCGCGCGGAGGCCGAGATCGAGACGGGGCTGATCGCCGCCGCCGGTGCGGACGCGCGCGTTTCGGGAACCGTGCGCGTCACCGCCTGTCCCATGATCATCGATCATGCGCTCGTGCCCACCCTCGGCGCGCTTCTGTCGCGCCATCCGGACTTGATCGTCGAGCTCGTGTCCGAGGCCGCGGATCTCAGCGTGGTCCAGCGGCAAGCCGACGTCGCGCTGCGGCTGGCGCGTCCCGAGCGCGACCTGAGCGCCCTGACGCGGCGCATCGGGCGCATGCGCTACGCCGTCTATCGCGCGCGCGGCGCCGAGGCGCGGCCGATGCCCTGGATCGGCTTGGAAGGCTCGCGCGGACGCCGCCATCAGGCGCTGTGGATTTCCGAGCGGACGACGGAGCGTCCGCGCGCGGTGGCGAGCGACGTCTGCACCCTGGCCGCCCTCGCCCGCGCCGGCCTCGGCGTATCGATCCTGCCGACCTTTCTCGCCGATGCGGACCCGACGCTCGAGCGCATCGACGCCGACGACCCGCCGCCCGAGCGCGAGATCTGGCTCCTGACCCGCCCGGAGGCGCGCGACGTCGCCCGCATCGCGGCCGTCGTGGCCTGGGTGGAGGAGATCGCCGCCGGTCTGTGAAGCGGCCCCTCCCCTCGTCGTCGCACCCCGTTCCTTATCCCCACGCCAATCGCTATCCTGCGCTCGAGGCCACTATCGGTGCGGCGCAGGGAGCCAAGGCACGCATGAGAAACGCGATCCGCTTCACCAGGAACGGCGCCATCCGCGAGATCCGCGACGCGCACCCACGCACGACGCTGCTCGACTGGCTGCGCCTCTCCGAGCGGCGCACCGGCACGAAGGAGGGCTGCGGCGAGGGGGATTGCGGGGCCTGCACCGTGGCGCTCGGGCGGCTCGTCGAGGGGCGCGTGGTCTACGAGCCGGTGAACGCCTGCATCCTGCTGCTGGGGCAATGCGACGGCGCGGATATCGTCACCGTGGAGGATATCGCAGCCGACGGGGATCTGCACCCGGTCCAGGAGGCGATGGTGACGCATCACGGCTCGCAATGCGGCTTCTGCACGCCTGGCATCGTGATGAGCCTGTTCACGCTCCACGAGGAGGGCGAACGCCCCGTCGGCCGCGACGCGGTGAACGACGCGCTCGCGGGCAACCTGTGCCGCTGCACCGGCTACCGGCCGATCGTCGACGCCGCGCTCGACGCGCTGGCGCAGCCCAGGGACCGGCGCTTCGCCGCGCATCGCGAGGCCGCCGCCCGCGCGCTGGAAGGGCTGGCGGCGGACCGCGCCGACCTCTTCGTCGACGTGTCCTCGGGCGACGAGAGCCGCTTCTTCGCCGCCCCCGCCTCCGAGGAGAGCCTCGCCGCGCTCGTCGCGCGCCATCCCGACGCCACCCTCGTCGCGGGCGCGACCGACGTGGGGCTCTGGATCACCAAGGCCCTGATGGAGATCGAGAAGATCGTCTGGCTCGGCCGGGTCGATGCCCTGCGCGAGACGCGCTCGACGCCCGAGACGCTGCGGCTGGGCGCCATGGTCTCCCACGCGGACGCGCACGCGGCGCTCGCCGCGATCGACCCCGATCTGGGCGAGCTGATGCGCCGATTCGGCTCGGTGCAGGTGCGCGCCTCCGGGACGGTCGGCGGCAACATCGCCAACGGCTCGCCGATCGGCGACCTGCCCCCCGCGCTGATCGCGCTCGGGGCGACGCTGCATCTGGCGGGCGGCGAGGGCGCGCGCGCCCTGCCGCTGGAGAACTACTTCCTCGCCTATCGCCGGCAGGACCGCCGGCCGGGCGAGTACGTGCGCGCCGTGGAGATCGACACGCTGCGCAAGCACGACGTCTTCCGCGCGTTCAAGGTGACCAAGCGCTTCGACGAGGACATCTCGTCGGTGATGGGCGCCTTCCGGTTCCGGCTCGACGGCCGGCGCGTTGCCGCGGCGCGCGTCGCCTACGGCGGCATGGCGGCGACGCCCAAGCGCGCGCCACAGGCCGAGGCCGCGCTCGTCGGGCTCGACCTCGATGACGAGCTGGCCTGGGCGCCCGCGCTCGACGCGCTGGCGCAGGACTACCGGCCCATGTCGGACCACCGAGCCTCGGCGAACTACCGCGCCGTCGTGGCCCGAAACCTGCTCTACAAGGCGCTGGCCGAGATCGCCGGCGAGGAGGGCACCCGCATCGCTCCCCGCGCCGCGGGCCTCGCCGCCGCCGAGTGAACCGAGACCGTCGAGAGTTGTGAGAGCATGAACATCCGCCACGATCCGAACGACGCCTCGCCCGACGACGCCGAGCCCTTGCGCCACGTGCGCAAGCCGCTGCCGCACGATTCGGCGCGCAGGCACGTCAGGGGCGCGGCCGACTACATCGACGACGTGCGCGAGCCCGCGGGCACGCTGCACGTCGCGATCGGGATGTCGCCCAAGGCGCGGGGCGCCATCCGCAGGCTCGATCTCGCCGCCGTGCGCGCCCACCCCGGCGTGGTCCATATACTCACCGCCGCCGACATCCCCGGCGCGAACGACGTCTCCCCCGCCATGGGCGACGACCCGATGTTCGCGACCGAAAGGGTGGGCTTCCACGGCCAGGCGCTGTTCGCGGTGCTCGCCGAGACCCGCGACGCGGCGCGCCGCGCCGCCGCGAAGGCCGTCGTCGAGATCGACGAGGAGGCCCCGAGCGTCACGGTGGAGGACGCGCTCGCCCGCGCGGAGACGGTGCTGCCGGATTACGGCTTCGGCCGCGGGGAGGTGGAGCCCGCGCTCGCCGCCGGAGCGCATCGCCTCGAAGGGTCGATCCGCATCGGCGGTCAGGAGCATTTCTACCTCGAGGGCCAGGCCGCGCTCGCCACGCCGGGCGAGGAGGGGGACATCCACGTCCTGTCCTCGACCCAGCACCCCACCGAGGTGCAGCACGTGATCGCCCGCGTGCTCGGCATCCCCGACGCCTTCGTCACCTGCGAGGTCCGCCGCATGGGCGGGGGCTTCGGCGGCAAGGAGAGCCAGGCGACGCAATGGGCCGCCATCGCCGCGCTCGGCGCGCACGTGACGAAGCGCCCCTGCAAGGTGCGCCTCGACCGCGACGACGATTTCGTGCTCACCGGCAAGCGCCACGATTTCCGCAGCGACTTCCGCGTGGGTTTCGACGGCGAGGGCGTGATCGCCGGCTTCGCGGTGACGCACAACGCGCGCTGCGGCTATTCGGCGGACCTGTCGCAGGGCGTCGTCGACCGCACGATGTTCCACTCGGACAATTCGTACTACCTTCCGGCGGTGCGCATCGACACCCGCCGGCTCCTCACCAACACCGTCTCGAACACGGCCTTCCGCGGCTTCGGCGGCCCGCAGGGCATGCTGATGATCGAGCACGTGATGGACCGCATCGCCTGGGCCACCGGCCGCGACCCGCTCGACGTGCGCTACGCCAACCTCTACCGCCCCGGCCGCGACGTCACGCCCTACGGCCAGACCGTGGAGGAGACGCAGACCCTGCGCGCGCTCGTCGAGACGCTGGAGCGCACCAGCGAATACCGCACCCGCCGCACGGCGATCGCCGCCTACAACGGCCGCTCGAAGCTGCTCAAGAAGGGGCTGGCGCTCACCCCGGTGAAGTTCGGCATCTCCTTCACCCTGATGCACCTGAACCAGGCGGGCGCGCTGGTTCACGTCTACCAGGACGGCTCGGTCCACCTCAACCACGGCGGCACCGAGATGGGCCAGGGGCTCTATCAGAAGATCGCCCAGGTGGTGGCGGAGGAGTTCGGCATCGCCATCGAGCGCGTGCGCATCACCGCCACCACCACGGGCAAGGTGCCCAACACGGCGCCCACAGCCGCCTCGTCGGGCACCGACCTCAACGGGATGGCGGCGAAGATCGCGTCGGGGAAGATCAAGGCGCGCATGGCCGCGCGCGCGGCCGAGCGCTTCGGCGTGCCGGAGGAGGAGGTGGCCTTCCGAGACGACCGGGTCTTCGCCGGCAACGAGAGCCTCGCCTTCGCCGAGCTGGCGAAGGACTGCGTGCTCAACCGCATCCACCTCTCCGAGGCGGGCTTCTACAAGACGCCGGAGATCAGCTGGGACCGGGCCAACGCCAAGGGCCGGCCGTTCCTCTACTTCGCCTACGGCGCCGCCTGCGCCGAGACGCTCGTCGACACGCTCACCGGCGAGTACAAGGTCACCCGGGTGGACATCCTCCACGACGTGGGCAAGTCGATCAATCCGGCGATCGACATCGGCCAGATCGAGGGCGGCTTCGTGCAGGGCATGGGCTGGCTCACCACCGAGGAGCTGGTCTACGACGCCGAGAGCGGCCGGCTGCGCACCCACGCGCCCTCCACCTACAAGATCCCCGTCGCCTCCGACGTGCCCGAAGACTTCCGCGTCGCGCTGTTCCCCAACGCCAACACGACGGACGTGATCTATCGCTCGAAGGCGGTGGGCGAGCCGCCGGTGATGCTGGCGAACGCGGTGTTCTGCGCGCTGGCCGACGCGGTGCATGCGCTCGACCCGTCGCAGCCGGTGCCCCTCGACGCGCCGGCGACACCCGAGGCGGTGCTGCGCGCCTGCGAGGCGCTGCGGGGCAATCCGATGCCGCCGCGAGCGGTCGGGTGACGAGCGCCTACCAGCGCCTCGCCGATCTCGTCGCCGCCCACGGGGCGGCGGCTCTGGTGCGCGTCGCCGCGGTGCAGGGCTCCGCCCCGCGCGAGGCGGGCGCGGCGATGGCGGTGCGGCCCGACGGCGCCTTCCACGGCACGATCGGCGGCGGCGAGCTCGAATGGCGCGCGCTCGCGGAGGCCCGCACCGCGCTGGCGGAGAAGCGCGGGCCGATGCGCCGGCTCGACATGCAGCTCGGGCCCGATCTCGGACAGTGCTGCGGCGGGCGGGCGATCGTGACGGTCGAGACGTTCGATGCGCGGGACCTGGACGCACTGCGGACGATCGCGGAAGCCGCCGCCGAGGGCTGGGCGCTGGCGGCGCGGATGGGCGAGGATGGGCGGGTGGTCCGTGCGGGGGCGGAGGATGCAATCCCCGAAGGCGGCTGGATCGAGGAGACCGGCCCGCGGCCGACGCCCCTCCTCCTCTTCGGCGCGGGCCACGTGGGCCGCGCGCTCGTGCTCGCGCTGGCCCCCCTGCCCTTCCGCGCCCGCTGGATCGACACCCGCGCCGACGCCTTCCCCGCCCACGTCCCCGCCACCGCGACCGCGGTCCACACCGACGAGCCCGGCCTCGAGATCGCGCAGGCCCCGCCCGGCGCCTTCGCGCTGGTCATGACCCATTCCCATCCGCTCGACAGGGCGCTCACCGCGGCCGCGCTGGCGCGGGAGGATTTCCCCTTCGTCGGGCTGATCGGCTCGGCCACCAAGCGCGCGCGCTTCGAGCGGCGCTTTCGCGAGATCGGCGTGCCCGAGGCACGCATCGCCGCGCTCGCCTGCCCCATCGGCCTCCCCGGCATCGCCGGCAAGGAGCCCGCGATCATCGCCACCGCCACCGCGGCCCAGCTCCTCCAGGCCCGGGAGCGTGCGCTCTCGGGCGACCTTTCCACACCCTCCGCCGGACCCGCCCCATGACCGACCGCGACGCCGACCGCCGCTTCCTCGCCCGCGCCGTGGCGCTCTCGCGCGCCCACATGGAGGCCGGCCGGGGCGGCCCCTTCGGCGCGGTGATCGTGCGCGACGGGGAGATCCTGGCCGAGGGCTGGAACGAGGTCACCTCGTCGAACGACCCCACCGCCCACGCCGAGGTCACCGCCATCCGCCGCGCCTGCACGGCGGTGGGGGATTTCAGCCTCCGCGGCGCGACGCTCTACACGAGCTGCGAGCCCTGCCCGATGTGCCTCGCCTCCGCCTTCTGGGCCCGCGTCGACCGCATCGTCTACGCCAACACCCGCGCGGACGCCGCCGCCATCGGCTTCGACGACGCCTTCATCTACGACGAGATCCCCAAGGACCCCGGGGAGCGGGCGCTGCCGGCGGAGCATCTGCCGCTGGAGGAGGCGCGGGCGGTGTTCGCGGCTTGGATGGAGAAGGCGGATCGGGTGGAGTACTAGGCCGCCGCCCACTTTTCAGGCACCCCCCGCCCCAACCTCGGCCTTGCCCTGAACGCTCCCCGGCGCGACCATGGCGGCTCTCGTGAGACGCGTGCCGCATGCTGATGTCCCGTTCCGCCCCCGATCCCGCCCTGCCGCAATACATCCGCGCGGCGGGAGGCGTGCGCGTGGCGATCGGGACGACGGCGCGGGGCTCGTGCCCGATGGCGATCGCGGAGCGGGGCGGCTACCGGGTGCGCTTCGTCAACGGGCCGCGCTGCGAGGGTGTCTATCTCAACACCGGCGGCGGGCTCGCGGGCGGGGACGACCTCGCGCTCGACGTGACGCTCGCGCCGGGCGCGGCCGCGACGCTCACCACCCAGGCGGCGGAGAAGGTGTACCGGGCGCAGGCCGAGCCGACGACGATGCGCGTCTCCCTCGACCTCGGCCCCGGCGCGGCGCTCGACTGGCTGCCGCAGGAGCAGATCCTGTTCGACGGCGCGCGGCTCGTGCGCCGCATCGACGCGCGCCTCGCGGCTGACGCGCGGCTCCTCATGGTCGAGGCCGCCGTGTTCGGCCGGCGCGCCATGGGCGAGACCATGACGCAGGGGCTCCTGCACGACCGCTGGCGGATCCGCCGCGGCGGGCGTCTCGCCTTCGCGGAGGATCTGCGGCTCGACGGGCCGGTGGCGGAAATCCTCGCCCGCAAGGCCTGCGGCGGCGGCGCGCGGGCGATCGCGACCGTGCTGCTCGTCTCCCCGGACGCCGAGGCCCGCGTCGAGGAGGCGCGCGCCGCGCTCACCGACGCGCGGGTGGAATGCGCGGCCGGCGCCGTCGAGGGCGTGCTGATCGCTCGCTTCCTCGGGCCGGACGCACAGGCCCTGCGCACCGATCTCGCCCGCTTCCTCGCGCGGCTCTCGGGCCGCCCCCTTCCCCGATCCTGGTCCACCTGAGGTACCCCGATGAAGCTCTCCCCCCGCGAGAAGGACAAGCTCCTCGTCGCCATGGCGGCGATGGTGGCGCGCCGGCGGCTCGAGCGCGGCGTGAAGCTGAACTACCCCGAAGCGATCGCGCTGATCAGCGACTACGTGGTGGAGGGCGCCCGCGACGGGCGCACCGTCGCCGAGCTGATGGAGGCGGGCGCGCACGTGATCACCGCCGACCAGGTGATGCCGGGCGTCGCCGAGATGATCCACGACGTGCAGGTGGAGGCGACCTTCCCCGACGGGACGAAGCTCGTCACCGTGCACGAGCCGATCCGCGGCGCGACGGGCGAATTCATCCCCGGCGCGGTGTGCCCGATGGAGGGCGAGATCGTTCTCAACGAGGGGCGCGAGACGATCACGCTCGAGGTCTCCAACACCGGCGACCGGCCGATCCAGGTGGGCTCGCACTACCATTTCGCCGAGACCAACAACGCGCTCGCCTTCGACCGCGCTCAGGCACGCGGCATGCGCCTCGACATCCCCGCCGGCACCGCCGTGCGCTTCGAGCCCGGCCAGACCCGGGAGGTGACGCTGGTGGCGCTGTCGGGCGAGCGGAAGGTGTTCGGGTTCCAGGGGAAGGTGATGGGGGCGCTGTGAGGGGGGTGTGGTAGGATCGGGCATCGATCGCGGAGGACGAGCCATGAACGTTCGCACGAAAATCGGCAAGGACGGTCAGGTGACCCTACCCGAGGACGTCCTGCAAGCGCTCGACCTGCACGAGGGAGACGATCTGGAGGCCACCATCGGAGCAGCCGGAGAAGTCGTCCTTCGCCGTACTCCGGAACCTGCGCGCACGGGCGTCCCCGGCGCCGGTCTTCTGGGTCTCATCGGCGCCTTCAAGACGGAAGGTCCACCGGTTTCACCCGAGGAACGGCGGCGGCTGATCGGCGAGGCGATTCTTCGGAAGGGGCGCGAATGAACCGCATCGGTCTCGATACGAACGTGCTGCTGCGCATGATTCTCGCCGACGATCCCGATCAGACGCGGCGCGCGGCGGACTTCGTGACGAGCCGCTCGCAACCCGACGCATTCGTCGTCAGCTCGGTCGTGCTGGCCGAGGTTTACTGGACGCTCCGCACGCGGAAAGAGAGCAACTCCGAGATCGCCCGCCGTCTGCGCGAGCTCGTCGACGATCCCTCGATCGTCCTCTCGGACGCGCATGCGGTCCGCCTGGCCCTCGCGGACTACGACGCGGGCTTCGGCGACTTCTCCGACCGCCTCATCGCCCGCATCAACGAGGCGCACGGCGCCTCGCAGACCTTCACCTTCGACCGCAAGGCCGCCCGCCATCCGCCGCTCGCGCTGGTGCCGTAGCGCTTCTGCCTGAAGGCGCCCGTCCTATCCCATGAAGCAGCACTTTCTGTCGTCGCGCTTGAACCACCGGGGATTCGGCATAGAGTAAGGCAAGACGGGAATTGTAAGGAGCTTACGATGGGAGCCGTCGTCACATCGAAGGGGCAGATCACGCTTCCGGCGGAGATACGGAGAGCGTTCGGCATCGAGCAAGGAGACGAACTCGTCTTTTTCAAGCACGCCGACGGGTCTCTCGGCGTGCGCGTGCGTCGGCCGCGCCCCTTCGCCGGACGCGGCATGTTCAAGGTCGACCGGCCGATCACCGAGGAAGACATCGACGAGGGGATCGGGCAGGAGGTCGAAGCGCGCTATTCGAGAACGCTCTTGGAGCCGGCGAAGGAGAAATCTCCGTCGTGATCGCGCTCGATACGAATGTCCTCGTCCGGTACGTCTTCGACAGCGGCGACCCACATCACGCACCGGCCTCGGCGATCATCGACGAGCGTTGCTCGCCGTCGTCGCCCGGCTTCGTCAGCCATGTGACCTTGGCCGAATTCGCGTGGGTGGCGCGCCGCACGTTCAAGGTCACGCGCGGCGAACTCGGCGCCGCGCTCGCCTCGATACTCGATCACGAAAACCTGGCCGTCGAAGACGCGCAGCTGGTCGAGGCGGCGCTCGGCGACTTCCAGGTGGGACGCGCCGATTTCACCGACTACTTGGCCGCCGCGATAGGACGCCGGCACGACGCATCCCCCTTCGTCACGTTCGACCAGATCGCCGCTCGCGAACCCGGCTACCAATCCGCCCTCTAGCCCCTCCCAGAAAGGCCCCGCCCATGCCCTACCGCATCTCCCGCGCCGCCTATGCCGACATGTTCGGCCCCACCGTCGGAGACCTCGTGCGCCTGGCCGACACGGATCTGACGATCCGGGTCGAGCGGGACTTCACGATCTACGGCGAGGAGGTGAAGTTCGGCGGCGGCAAGGTGATCCGCGACGGGATGGGGCAGTCGCAAGTCACCAACGCGCAGGGTGCGGTCGACACTGTGATCACCAACGCGCTCATCGTCGATCACTGGGGGATCGTGAAGGCGGACGTGGGCCTCAAGAACGGGCGCATCGTCGCCATCGGCAAGGCGGGCAACCCGGACATCCAGCCCGGCGTGGACATCGTCGTCGGCCCTGGCACCGAGGCGATCGCCGGCGAGGGCAAGATCCTCACCGCGGGCGCCTTCGACGCGCACATCCACTTCATCTGCCCGCAGCAGGTGGACGACGCCCTGATGTCGGGCGTCACCACCATGCTCGGCGGCGGCACCGGCCCCGCCGACGGCACAAATGCCACGACCTGCACGCCCGGACCCTTCCACATGGCCCGCATGCTCCAGGCGGCCGACGGCCTGCCGATGAATCTCGCCTTCTCGGGCAAGGGCAACGCCGCGCTGCCGGGCTCGCTCGTCGAGATGATCGAGGCGGGGGCCTGCGCGCTCAAGCTGCACGAGGACTGGGGGACGACGCCGCAGGCGATCGACAATTGCCTCTCGGTCGCGGACGAATACGACATCCAGGTGATGATCCACACCGACACGTTGAACGAGTCGGGCTTCGTCGAGGACACGGTCCGCGCCTTCAAGAACCGCACCATCCACGCCTTCCACACCGAGGGCGCCGGCGGCGGGCATGCGCCGGACATCATCAAGGTGGCGGGGCTTCCCAACGTGCTGCCCTCCTCCACCAACCCGACCCGGCCCTTCACGGTGAACACGATCGACGAGCATCTCGACATGCTCATGGTCTGCCACCACCTCGACCCGTCGATCCCCGAGGACCTCGCCTTCGCCGAGAGCCGAATCCGCAAGGAGACGATCGCCGCCGAGGACATCCTGCACGACATCGGCGCGCTCTCGATGATCGCGTCGGACAGCCAGGCCATGGGCCGCGTCGGCGAGGTGATCACCCGCACCTGGCAGACCGCGCACAAGATGAAGACGCAGCGCGGCAGCCTGGCGGAGGATGCCGGCTCGGGCGCGGACAATTTCCGGGTGAAGCGCTACATCGCCAAGTACACGATCAACCCCGCCATCGCCCACGGCATCTCGCGGCACATCGGCTCGATCGAGGTCGGCAAGATGGCCGACCTGGTGCTCTGGGACCCCGCCTTCTTCGGCGTGAAGCCGCAGCTCGTCCTGAAGTGCGGCACGATCGTCGCCGCCGCCATGGGCGACCCCAACGCCTCCATCCCGACGCCCCAGCCGGTGCACTACCGGCCGATGTTCGGCGCCTATGGCGGCGCGCTGGCCGCCACCTCGGTCACCTTCGTCTCGCAGGCGGCGATGGCGCGCGACATCCGCGGCCGGCTCGGGCTCGCCAAGGAGTGCCTCGCGGTGGAGAACGTGCGCTCCGGCATCTCCAAGGCGGACATGATCCACAATTCCGCCTGCCCGGACATCACCGTCGACCCCGAGACCTACGCGGTGACCGCCGACGGGGAATTGCTGGTGTGCGAGCCGGCGCAGAGCCTGCCGATGGCGCAGCGGTATTTTCTGTTCTGAGGGGTGGCCCGATGACCGACACGAGCCAACAGGCCGAGCCGCCGCCGGGCGTCGTGCAGACGCTTCCCGCCCGCCGCGGCCGCGCCGTGCGGCTGCGCGCGGGCCAGTCGCTCGAGATCGTCAACACGCACGGCAGCCAGGTCGTCGATTTCTGGGCCTTCAACGCGCACGATCTCGGCGAATTCCTCTCGATGGAGCACCTGCGCCCCACGATCGGCACGATCTTTCCCCGCGCCGGGCACGCGCTCGTCACCAACCGCCGCCGGCCGATCCTGCACTTTCTCGAGGACACCTCGCCGGGCGTACACGACACGCTGATCGCCGCCTGCGACGACTACCGCTACGGGCTGCTCGGCTGCACCGAATACCACGATAATTGCACCGACAACCTCTTCGCCGGCATGGCCATGCTCGGCCTGCGCCCGCCCGAATGCCCGAGCCCGCTCAATCTGTGGATGAACATCCCCGTCGCCCCCGACGGCTCCACGAGCTGGGGCGTCCCCGTCTCCAAGCCCGGCGACCGCGTCGTCTTCCGCGCCGAGATGGACTGCATCGCCGCCATGAGCGCCTGCCCGCAGGACATCCTGCCGATCAACGGCGAGGCGGGGCAGCCGACGGAGGCGCACTACAGGGTGCTGGGGTGAGATCGCGACCCGCGTGGCTTGAGGGCGGACGACGCAAGCGAGTCGAATTGCTTTCAGCACTTGACCTCGGTGAAACCGAGGCGCAATTTTCCCCGAGCAATCGGTGCGGAGGGGGAGCGAGCATGGCCGGCGCAGTCGTTCGAATCCTGGAGCACTTGCGGGCGGATGGCGGCCTTCAGGGCCGCGACATCGCCAATATCGCTGCCGTCTCTCCGGCCACCGTGTCGCGTTGGGCCAGCGGCAAGGCGACACCCGACATCGGGACACAGACGATGATCGCCGAGCTCCGCTACGTCGTCGATAGGCTGTCCGATTTCTACACGCCGGACGAGTCGCGGCTGTGGCTGCATGCGCCCCATCCGATGCTGCAGGGCGCACGGGCGATCGATCTGATCAAGAACGGCAGGACACCCGAGGTCCTGGCGGTGATTGATGCGCTCGACCAGGGCGCCTACACCTGATGAAGAGTGGGCCGGCCCGCGATCTCGCCCTGCTCGATGAGCTGGACCGCCGAGAGCGTCGGCCTTTCGTCGGCGAAGTCTGGCGTGTCTGCCGCGAGGGACGCGACCCGACGGCCGGATTCGCGTCCCACACGCGCTGGTGCGACGGCACGTTCGACGTGCTGTACACGGCGCTCGAGCGCGATGGCGCCGTCGCGGAGATCCACGCGCACCTGTCGCGGCAGCCGGTCTTTCCATCGAAAGTGCGCTGGTTCGCGCATAGGCTCAGGGTCAGGATCGATGCCGCTCTCGAAATGCGGGACCGATCTGCGCTTGTCCCGTTCGGCGTCGACGTCGCACGCTTTGAGGACTTCGATTATGCGACCACCCAGCCTGTCGCCGAAGCTGCACACTTTCTAGGCTTCGATGCGCTGCTCGCGCCGAGCGCCCGCTGGCAGGGGCTGAACCTGGTCGCCTTCACCGAGCAGATCGGGGAAGGCCGAATCGAGGTGCTCGAAAGCGAGCCGGAGCCGATCGACTTCGCCGGCTGGCGCCGCGCACGCCGCGGCTGACAGCCCCCTCACGTCTTCAGCCAATCCTCCACCCGCACGTCCCGATACGCCTCCACCACCACGTACTCGAACATCCGCCGGAACGTCTCCGGCTCCTGGTAGCCGAGCATGCGGAAGACCTCGCGGTTCCTCGGGGGGCGGTCGGCGAGGCCATCCACCGCGGCGGGGAAGAACTGCACCGTGGGGGTGAAGCGCACGCCGTACTTGGCGGCCATCTCCTTCTCGGAGAGCACCTCGCCGTCGAAGTCGGTCACCTCCAGCGCGCCGATGATGTTCAGCTGCAGGATCTCGAAGCGCTCGCGGATATAGGCCTCGACCGCGGGGTCGGCGAAGTTGATCAGGTGGGTGTCGCGGCAATAGGGGCAGCCGCGCAGCTCCCACATGATCGCGAAGCGCTTGCCCGCGGCGGCGGCGTCCTCGAGGTCCGGGCCGAGCTCGAGGAAGCTGTCCAGGAACCACGACTGGCGGTAGAGGCCGTCGTCGGTGCGGATCGTTTCCGCGCGGCTCGCGGGCCCGCCGCCGAGCCCGGCCAGGCCGAGCGCGCCCGCGCCCAGGATCAGATCGCGTCGCGTCGTCATCGAATATCCCTCCTTCGACACGGCGCAGGATAGCGCCGCCGGCGCGCACCGCGCCATCACCATCGCGCGATCAGCCGATCCGCCCCAGCACAGGGACGGCGTCGAGCAACCAACCGGCGAGGATCGGCATCCAGCCGAGGAAGATCAGCGCGCCGGTCGCGACCATCGCGCCGCCCATCGCCTTCTCCACCGCCCCGAGATGCCGCTTGAAGCGCGCGAGCCAGCGCATGAACCGACCGGTGAACAAAGCCGCGATCAGGAACGGGATGCCGATGCCGGCCGCATAGGCCGCGAGCAGGCCCGCGCCGCGGCCCCAGCCCTCCTCCATGCCCGCGACCATCAGGATCGACGCGAGCACCGGCCCCACGCAGGGCGACCAGCCGAAGGCGAAGGCGAGGCCCACGACGAAGGCGCCCGCCAGGCTCGCGGGCTTCGCCGCGACGTGCACCCGCGCCTCGCGCATCAGGAAGAACCACCGGAAGACGCCGAGCATGTGCAGCCCCAGCACCACGATGATCACGCCCGCGATCTGCGATAGCAGGATCATGTGCTGCGAGACGAAGCTCCCGAGCGCCGTCGCCGCCGCGCCGAAGGCCACGAAGACCAGGCCGAAGCCGAGCACGAAGGCGAGCGCGCGCGCGAAGGCGCGCCCGGTGATCGCGGCGTCGGGGTGCTCCGCCAGCTCCTCGATCGACGCGCCGGCGAGGAAGCACAGGTAGGGCGGCACCAACGGCAGGATGCAGGGCGACAGGAACGAGAGCAGCCCCGCGCCGAGCGCCGCCGCGAGCCCCATATCCATGCCCATCCGCGTTTCCTCGGGTTACATTCTCGTTTCGTGATATGTTACGGGAAATCAGCCACGGAGCAAGGCGGACCTCACCGAACCCGAGCGAGGACGAGATGCGCGCTTTCACACGACGAGACGTTCTGACCGGCATCGCGGCGGTGACGGCGGCCTGGGCCGCGTTCGGACCCGCGACGCCCGTCCGCGCGGGGGCGATCGACGTCGTCATGTTCCGCCGCGCCGGTTGTCCCTGGTGCCACACCTGGGACCGGGAGATCGGCGCGATCTGGCCCAAGAGCGACGTCGGCGCCCGTCACCCGATGCGCATGGTCGACCTCGACGCGGACCCGATGCCGGAAATCGCGCTGGCGCGCCCGGTGCGCTTCACCCCCACCTTCGTCGTCGCCCGCGACGGCGCCGAGATCGGCCGCATCGAGGGCTATCCGGGACAGGATTTCTTCTGGGGGCTGATCGAGCGGTTCGTGGCGCAGGCGAAGGAAGCGGGTGGGGACGCGGCGGGCTGACCCGGCTTCGGCTGCATTTGCGTTGTAGGACGGCTTGCCGATATGATCGTCGTCGATACGTCGGCGTTGATCGCGATCATGTCGCGCGAACCGGAGGCGCAAGCCTGCGCAGCGCTCATCCGTAAGCCCGAACCCGCGGTGATCACCGCCGCGAACTTCCTGGAGACGATGATCGTCGCCAGCAAACGCGACTACGGTCGAGAGATGGCGCATTTCATCGAGACCATGGGTATCGAGATCTACCCCGTCGACGCGTCCCTCGCCCGGGAGGCAGTGACCGCGCATCTGCGCTTCGGCCGGGGCAATCATCCGGCCAGGCTGAACTACGGCGACTGCTTCTCGTATGCTCTCGCGAAGCGGCTGGGCTGCCCGCTCCTCTACGTCGGGCACGACTTCCGCCGCACGGACCTCGTGCCGGCGCATGCCTGAGCTGACCGGCTCACGCGTCCGCCAACCGCTTGCCTGTCTCCCGGTCGAACACGTGCAGCGCGCCGTCGGCGACGCGCAGCGGCAGGGCCTCGCCCTCGCGCACCGCGACGTTGCCGGCAAGACGCACGGCCAGCACCGCGCCGCCCTCCCCTGTGACGGGCACGACCGCCTCGCCCTTGTCGACGAGCGCGCCATGCACGAGCGTGTCGGCGCCGAGCGTCTCGACCACCTGCGCGCGCAGCGTGAGCTCGGCCTCCCCCGCGCCGACCACCGTGAGGTGCTCGGGCCGGATGCCGATCGTCACCGGCGTCTCGCCGTGGCCGACGATCGCCTTAGGGAGGTCGCGCAGCGGCGCGCCGCTGTCTAGGGTGACGGCACGGCCGTCGGCGCCCAGGCGGCCGGGCATGAAGTTCATCGCCGGCGAGCCGATGAAGCCGGCGACGAAGGTGGTCGCCGGGTGGAGATAGACATTCATCGGCGTGTCGATCTGCTCGGCGACGCCGGCATTCATCACCACCAGCCGGTCGGCCAGCGTCATCGCCTCGACCTGGTCGTGCGTGACGTAGAGGGAGGTGGTGCGCAGCGAGCGCTGCAGCTGCTTGATCTCGAGCCGCATCTGCACGCGCAGCTTCGCGTCGAGGTTCGACAGCGGCTCGTCGAACAGAAAGGCCGCGGGCTCGCGCACGATGCAGCGGCCCATGGCGACGCGCTGGCGCTGGCCGCCGGAGAGCTGGCGCGGCTTGCGGTCGAGGAATTGCGTGAGCTGCAGCATCGCCGCCGCCTTGTCCACCCGCGCGCGGATCTGCTCCTTGGGGAGGCCGGCGATCTTCAGTCCGTAGGCCATGTTGTCGTAGACGCTCATGTGCGGATAGAGCGCGTAGTTCTGGAACACCATGGCGATGTTCCGGTCCTTCGGCTCCAGCCTGTTGACGACGCGCCCGTCGATCGAGATCTCGCCGGCGGTGATCGGCTCGAGCCCGGCGACCATGCGCAGCAGCGTCGACTTCCCGCAGCCGGACGGCCCGACGATGACGATGAGCTCGCCGTCTTGGATGTCGAGCGAGACGCCGTGGATGACCTTGGTGTCGCCGTAGCGCTTGACGACGTCGCGAATGCCGATGCCGGCCATGACCCGTTCTCTCACTTTTCCGTTTCGACGAGGCCCTTGACGAAGAGCCTCTGCATGACGAGCACGACCAGGACCGGCGGTAGCAGGGCCAGCGTCGCGGTCGCCATGACGAGATGCCATTGCGGCTGGGCGTCGGAGACGTTCACCATCCGCTGGATGCCCATAACGATGGTGGTGAAGCTCTCGTCGGTCGTGATCAGCAACGGCCAGAGGTACTGGTTCCAGCCGTAGATGAACATGATCACGAAGATCGCCGCGATGTTGGTGCGCGACAGAGGGATGAGGATGTCCTTGAAGAACCGGAACGGGCTCGCCCCGTCCATGCGCGCGGCCTCGGTGAGCTCGTCGGGCACGGTGAGGAAGAACTGCCGGAACAGGAAGGTCGCGGTCGCCGAGGCGATCAGCGGGATCGACAATCCGGCATAGGAGTTCAGCATGCCGAGATTGGCCACGACCTCGAAGGTCGGGAGGATGCGCACCTCCACCGGCAGCATCAGGGTGACGAAGATCACCCAGAACGCGAGCATCCGGAAAGGGAAGCGGAAATAGACGATCGCGAATGCCGAGATCAGCGAGATCGCGATCTTACCGACCGCGATGGCGAGCGCCATCACGAACGAGTTCCACAGCATCAGCGCGACCGGTGTCCCGGTCGCGCCGCTCATGCCCCGCGACAGGATCGTCGTGTAGTTCTCGACGAGCCGATCCCCCGGCCAGAGCGGGGCGACGCCGGAGGTGAGCGTCGTGACCGGGTGGGTCGAGGCCACGAAGGCGACCCAGACGGGGAACAGCACGATGAAGACGCCGAGCCCCAGGACGAGGTGCCTCGTGAACGTCAGAAGGGGACGATTCTCGACCATGCGGCGCTCCTCAATACTGCACGCGCCGCTCGATGTAGCGGAACTGGATGGCGGTGAGCAGGATCACGATGCCCATCAGCACGACGGACTGCGCCGCGGACGAGCCGAGGTTCAAGCCGACGAAGCCGTCGGAATAGACCTTGTAGACGAGGATCGTCGTGGCCTGGCCCGGCCCGCCGGACGTGGTGGCGTGGATGACGCCGAACGTCTCGAAGAAGGCGTAGACCACGTTGACGACGAGCAGGAAGAACGCGGTCGGCGAGAGCAGCGGGAAGACGATCGTCCAGAAGCGCTTCACCGGCCCCGCGCCGTCGATGGCGGCGGCCTCGATCAGGGACTTGGGGATGGCCTGCAGGCCGGCGAGGAAGAAGAGGAAGTTGTAGGATATCTGCTTCCAGACCGCGGCGATGATGACCATGATCAGCGCCTGGTCGCCGTTGACCTGATGGTTCCAATCGATGCCGAGCGCCCGGAGGGAATGGGCGAAGAGGCCGATGGACGGATTGAACAGGAACCACCACAGCACGCCGGCGATCGCCGGCGCCACGGCATAGGGCAGGATCAGCAGAGTCTTGTAGCCGGACGCGCCCTTGATCACCCGGTCCGCCATCGTCGCGAGCACGAGCGCGATGGCGAGCCCCGAGACGGTGACCGCGAGCGAGAAGACGATCGTGACCTGGAACGAGCTCAGGTAGAGCGGATCGTTGAACAGCCGCTCGAAATTCTGGAGCCCGACGAAGGTCGTGCGCAGCCCGAACGGGTCCTGCCGCAGCACCGACTGGTAGAGCGCCTGGCCGGCGGGCCAGAGGAAGAAGATCGCCGTCACCACGAGCTGCGGCAGGAGCAGCGCGAGCGGGAAGGCGACGCCTTTGAAGGTTACTTTTTTCTGCATCGATCGATCCGGTCGCGAGCGCCCCGACAGCGCGATCGGGAGGACGGCGCGCCTCCAGGCGACGCCTCGCCGGCGAAAGAGGACGCCGCCCGGGAGGGCGGCGTCCGAAGGCGGAAGCGGAACCGCCTCAGCTGTTGTCGGCCTGGAACTGGCGCAGGAGCTCGTTGCCGCGCGCAGCCGCCGCGTCGAGAGCCTCCTTGGCGGACTTCGTCCCCGCCCACACGAGCTCCAACTCCTCGTTGATGACGTCGCGGATCTGGACGAAGTTGCCCAGCCGCAGCCCGCGGGAATTGCCCGTCGGCTCGTTCAGCGTCATCTGCAGAACGGAGACGTCGGTGCCCGGGTTGGCCTCGTAGAAGCCTTGGCTCGCGGAGAGATCGAAGGCGGACTGGGTGATCGGCAGGTAGCCGGTGTCCTGGTGCCACTGCGCCTGGACCGCGGGCTCCGCGATGTAGTCGAAGAACGCCGCGACGCCCTCGTACTCCTCGTCCTCATGGCCCTGGAGGACCCACAGCGTGGCGCCGCCGATGATGGAATTCTGCGGCGCGCCGGCCACGTCGTCGTAGTAGGGCAGCATCGCCACGCCGACGGGGAAGTCGGTGTTGGCGTTGACGCCGGCGAGCGCCGCGGAGGAGTTCATGTAGATCGCGCATTCGCCGGTGTAGAACAGCGGCGCGGAGTCGGACTGGCGACCGCCGTACTTGAACACGCCCTCGTCCGCCCACTCCTTCATGTTGGAGATGTGCTGGACGTGGAGGTCGGAGTTGAAGGCGAACTCGGTCTCGAGGCCGTTGAAGCCGTTGTCGAGCGTTGCGAACGGCACGTCGTGGTAGGCCGAGAAGTTCTCGAGCTGCACCCAGGACTGCCAGCCGGTGGTGAAGCCGCAGGTCGCGGCCCCGCTCTCGATGATGGCGCGGGACGCCTCGACGACCTCGTCCCACGTCTTCGGCGGGCTCTCCGGATCGAGACCGGCGGCCTCGAAGGCGGCCTTGTTGTAGTACATCACCGGCGTGGAGGAGTTGAACGGCATGGAGAGCATGTTTCCGTCCGGATCGGCGTAGTACCCGACGACCGACGGAAGATACTGCGACGGGTCGAAGGCTTGCCCGTGATCCTCCATGAGCTGATACACCGGATAGACGGCGCCGCTGGCGGCCATCATCGTGGCGGTGCCGACCTCGAAGACCTGCACGATGTGGGGCTGCTGGCGGGCGCGGAAGGCGGCGATCGCGCCCGTCATCGTCTCGGTGTAGTTGCCTCGGTAGACCGGCACCACCTTGTACTCGGACTGCGAGGCGTTGAAGCCCTCGGCCACGGCCGCGGTCTTCTCGCCGAGCTCACCGCCCATGGCATGCCAGAACTGGATCTCGACCTGAGCGTTGGCGGCGCCGGCCGCGACCATGAGGGCCGTGGCGGACGCGCCGGCCAGGATCGTGCGGGTGAAGGACATGGACGTCTCCCGTTCGGTGGAATCTTTCGCCGCCGGCCGAGATGCCTCGGACGCGGCGTGAGCGCTGTCTGGTCGCGCTTCGCAAAGGCTTGATGACACTGAGCCGGCTCAGTGACAGGATCTCATTCGGTTCGGCCCAGACCGTCTTGGCCGCCGCGCACGGGCGGGAGACGGGCCCGTGGCTCGGCGTGAAAATGCGCTCTGAGGGTGCGTAATGCACGTCCTGGAGCGGCATCGGAGGACGGGCCACAGGTCCGTCACATCGGGCGGCTGCGCGATCGCGGCCGGCCAGCTTCGCCGCTATGGACCGTCGCGGCGCCCGGGGCTAAGCGGGAGCGGATACCCCCGCAGGAGAGCCCCCATGTCGCTGGACAGCGTGCGCGCCTGGTTCGCCGAGCGCGCCCCGGACGTCGCCGTCATCGTCACGCAGGCCTCGAGCGCCACGGTCGCCGAGGCGGCCGCCGCGCACGGGGTCGAGCCCGCGCGCATCGCCAAGACGCTCACGCTCGCGATCGGGGAGCGGGTGGTGCTCGTCGTCGCCCGGGGCGACGCGCGGCTCGACAACAGGAAGATCAAGGCGACCTTCGGGGGCAAGGCGAAGATGCCGGACGCGCAGACGGTGGCCGCCCTCACGGGCCATCCGGTGGGCGGCGTGTGCCCGTTCGGGCTCGCGACGCCGCTGCCGGTTCATTGCGACGTGTCGCTGAAGAGCTTCGACGTCGTCGTTCCCGCCGCCGGCGCCACCAACGCCGCCGTCCGCATCACCCCCGAGCGGATGGCCGCTCTCACCGACGCGACCTGGGTCGACGTGTGCGTGATCCCGGGGGACGGCCCGGAGGAGTGAGGCGGCGGCGCTCCATCGGATCGCCGCAGCGCGACCGTTCGCCTGCCCTGAAGGGGAGGTGGATCGACTCGAAGCGGCCGGCTGGCCCTCACCCCAGCACCCAGCGCACCACCACCGGCGCGGCAAACGCAGTGACGAGCCCGTTCAGCGCCATCGCCAGCCCTGCGAAGGTACCGGCCACCGGGTTCACCTGGAGCGCTCTCGCAGTGCCGATGCCGTGGGCGGCGAGGCCCACCGCGAAGCCGCGGGCGCGCCAGTCCTCGATACGCAGCAGGTTCAGCGTCGGCGTCACCAGGGCCGCGCCGGTGATGCCGGTGGCGATGACGAGCACGGCGGTGAGCTCGGGCACGCCGCCGAGCTCGCGCGCGACGCCCATGGCGATCGGCGCAGTGACGGACTTCGGCGCGAGCGAGGCGACGAGGGCGGGATCGAGCCCGAAGGCGGCGGCGAGCCCCACGGCGCTGGCGATCCCCACCACGGCGCCGACCACGAGCGCGACGAGCAGCGGAAGCGCGTTGGCGCGGATCTGCGCGCGGTAGCGCACGATCGGGATCGCCAGCGCCACCGTCGCGGGGCCGAGCAGCACGTGCACGAACTGCGCGCCCTCGAAATAGGTCTCGTAGGACGTCCCCGTGGCGATCAACACGGCGCCGAGCGCCACGATGGCGATCAGCACCGGGTTGACGAAGGAATTGCGCCCCGACAACGCCGAGAGCTTGTCGGCGCCGAGATACACCGACAGCGTGAGCGCCAGCCAGAACAGCGGCGAGGTGGCGAGATAGACCCAGAAGTCGGCGGGCGCGCTCATCGGGCCTCCCCCTCACCGGCCGGCCGCGCCAGCGCGGCGAACACGCCCGCCGTCACCGCCATCGTGATCAGCGTCGAGAGCACCAGCACCGCGACGAGCGGGACGAGCTCGGCGCGCAGGAGGTCGAGGTGCTGGAGCACGCCCACGCCCGCGGGCACGAAGAGCAGGCTCAGATGCCGCAGGAGCGCGTCGGCGGTGGGCTCGGCGATGCGAAACAGGGACGGCCAGGCGATCGCGATCAGCGCCAGCGCCGCGAGCCCGACCACCGGCCCGGGCGTCGGCAGGCCGAGAAGCCGCGCCGCCGCCTCCCCGGCGTATTGGAAGACGACGATCAGGACGAATCCGTGCAGCATGGCGGGCCTCCGAGGCGGAAGCGCGCATCCGACCACTTTTTCGCGCGTCGCGCCAACCTCGGCGCGGCTCACGCCTCGTCGACGGTCTCCCCGAAAATCTCCTCGAAGGCGGCGCGCATCACACCGTCCACCTCCGGCATCGTCACCGGCAGGCCGAGATCGACGAGGCTCGTCACCCCGTGCTCGCGCACGCCGCAGGGCACGATCCCGTCGAAATGGGAGAGATCGGGCTCGATGTTGAGCGAAACGCCGTGGAACGTCGCCCAGCGGCGCACGCGGATGCCGATCGCGGCGATCTTGTCCTCCGCGCCCGGCGCCTTCTCGGGCCGGCGTACCCAGACGCCGACGCGGTCCTCCCGGCGCTCGCCGCGCACGTTGAAGGCCGCGAGGGTGCGGATCAGCCATTCCTCCAGCGCCGCCACGTAGGCGCGCAGGTCCTGGCGGCGGCGGGTGAGGTCCAGCATCACGTAGGCCACGCGCTGACCGGGGCCGTGATAGGTGTACTGGCCGCCGCGGCCGGCGACGTGCACCGGAAAGCGGTCGGGCGCGACGAGATCCGCCTCCCGCGCCGAGGTGCCGGCGGTGTAGAGCGGCGGGTGCTCCAGCAGCCAGACGAGCTCGCCGGCCTCCCCCGCGGCGATCGCGGCGGCGCGCGCCTCCATCACGGCGAGCGCCTCCTCGTAGGGCACGAGCGCGTCGGTCACGCGCCAGTCGACCGGCGGCGATCCCGGCGCGGCGAGGAAGCCGCCCACGGGCGCGGCGCGGTCGTTAACCGCGCGTTCACCATGATCGGCAAGCATCGGGTCGGTGCCTCTCGTGCGGTCGCGGTCGTTCGGGTTCATTCGCAACATGTCGGGGAGTTCGCGTCGCGTGTCCAGCCTGGAAGGCCTCCATGTCGACCTGACCATCGTGCTCGGGCGCACCCGCATGCCGGTTCACATGCTGCTGCGCATGGGTCGCGGCGCGGTGATCGAGCTTGCATCCTCCGATTCGGACATGGTCGAGATTCTGGCCAACGACCACCCCATCGCACGCGGGCAGGTGATCGTGACCGGCACCCGCATCCAGGTGGAGATCACCGAGATCATCCCCAAGCCCGAAAGCATCAGCGAGCCCGGCGTCTCGATCGGCGACGCGCTGTCGGTCAGCGACGCCCTCGAGGCCGGCGCGGACCTCGCCGCGGCGCAGGCGGGCGTGGAGCCGGCGGAATAGACTCGCTCGCGGGATCGGCGGCCGGGACCCGTGGCCCCTCTCGACGAGGGACCACGGGCCACCGGCGCCCTGGATCACTCCGCGGCCGCGGCCTGCGGCTTGGCGCGGTCCTGGCGCTCGCGCTTGATCAGCTCGGCGGTCAGGAAAGCGATCTCCAGCGCCTGCTCGGCGTTGAGGCGCGGGTCGCAATAGGTGTGGTAGCGGTCGGACAGATCCGCGTCGGTGAGCGCGCGTGCGCCGCCGGTGCACTCGGTGACGTTCTTGCCCGTCATCTCGAGATGGATGCCGCCGGCATGGGTGCCCTCGGAGCGGTGCACGTCGAAGAAGCCGCGCACCTCGCCCATGATCTGGTCGAAGGGCCGGGTCTTGTAGCCCGAGCCCGCCTTGACGGTGTTGCCGTGCATCGGATCGCAGGACCACACCACCGTGCGGCCCTCGCGCTCCACCGCGCGCACCAGTGCGGGGAGGTGGTCGCCCACCTTGTCGGCGCCGAAGCGGCAGATCAGCGTCAGGCGGCCGGCCTCGTTCGCCGGGTTGAGCGCGTCGATCAGCCGGATTAGCTCGTCGGGCTTCAGCGACGGGCCGCACTTGAGGCCGATCGGGTTCTTCACGCCGCGGGCGTACTCGACATGGGCGTGGTCCGGCTGGCGGGTGCGGTCGCCGATCCAGATCATGTGGCCGGACGTGGCGTAGTAGTCCCCGGAGGTGGAGTCGACGCGGGTGAGGGCCTGCTCGTAGCCGAGGAGCAGGGCCTCGTGGCTCGTGTAGAAATCGGTGTTGCGCACTTCCGGATGCCGATCGGCCTCGATCCCGATCGCGCCCATGAAGGCGATCGACTCGGTGATGCGCTCGGCGACGTCGGCGTAGCGGGCGCTCTGCGGGCTGTCCTTGATGAAGCCCAGCATCCAGCGATGCGCGTTCTCGAGGTTGGCGAAGCCGCCGGTCGCGAAGGCGCGCAGCAGGTTCAGCGTCGCCGCCGACTGGCGGTAGGCGTCGAGCTGACGCGACGGGTCGGGCTTGCGGCCCTCCGGCGTGAAGGCGATGTCGTTGACGATGTCCCCGCGGTAGCTCGGCAGCGCCACGCCGCCCACCGTCTCGATGTCGGACGAGCGGGGCTTGGCGAACTGGCCGGCGATACGCCCGATCTTCACCACCGGGCACGAGCCCGCGAAGGTGAGGACCACCGCCATCTGCAGGAAGACGCGGAAGAAATCGCGGATGTTGTCGGCGGAGTGCTCGGCGAAGCTCTCGGCGCAATCGCCGCCCTGGAGCAGGAACGCCTCCCCGGCCGCGACCGAGGCGAGGTTCTTCTTCAGCTTGCGCGCCTCGCCTGCAAAGACGAGGGGAGGAAAGCCGGCGAGCTGGCTTTCGACCTGCGTCAGCAGGTCAGCATCCTCGTAAGCCGGAACCTGCTGAATGGGCTTGGCCCTCCAGCTGTCGGGCGTCCAGCGCTCGCTCATCGTCCTCACTCCTCGAAATCGCGCGCGTCCCCGCGCGTGCCGTGTCGTCCCTCGTGACGGGATGCCCCCGAAAGGCCGGGCGCCGCGGCGTTATAGCCGCTTTGGGGAGCCGACGCGAGCCTTCGTCGCGTCCTTCCGAAATACTATTTGAGATACTTAAATCGTGTAGCTGGACGATGGCTATTTACAAGAGCGAGCGCTCGTGTATATGGGAGCGCATGATTACGCCCACGCCCTCGCCGCGCCGCGGCCGCCCCGTCGACGAACGCGCCCGCGCCGAGCGCCGCGCCCGCATTCTCGCGGCCGCTCGGCGGCGGTTCCTCGCGAGCGGCTTTCATGCCGCGAGCACGGCGGACATCAGCCGCGAGGCGGGGGTCAGCGTGGCCAACCTCTACCAGTACTTCCCCTCCAAGGAGGATCTCGTGCTCGCCATGGTGGAGGACGACCTCCAGTCCGACCTCGCCTTCTTCGCGGACCTGTTCGAGGGCGCCGGCTTCCTCGCCCGGGTGGAGGCGGCGCTGGCCGCCCTCGTCGCCGAGGGGCGCGAGCGCGGTGCGCTGGGGCTGCGAGCCGAGATCTTCGCCGAGGCCCTGCGCAACGAGCGCGTCCGCGTGGCGCTCGCGCGCTCGGAGGCACGGCTGATCGCGGCGCTCGAGGCGGTCGTCCGCGCCGCGGCGGACCGCGGCGAGATCGTCCTTCGGGACGGGCTCGCGGCCCGCGACGTGGCCGGCCTGCTCTTCGTCCTCGCCGACGGCGTCTACGCCGCGAGCGGGCTCGATCTCCTCGACGCCGCGAGCGCGCCGGCCGCGGCGCACGCCATGCTCCGCCGCGCCCTCATCCCCTAGAGCGCCACCCGACCTGACTGGATCAGGTCGGGTGGCGCTCTAGGTTCCTGATTTGTCGCATCATTTTTCCCGCGACCGGCCTCCACTCGCTGGGATGATGCTCCAGCTCCGCCTCGCCCCGCTGCCGCGGACACGTCGTCCGTCTTTCTCGTCATATTAGTGAGTAAGGCCTCCTAAATGAAATATCGCCGGTCCACTCTTCCGCTCGCCGGGTCGATGCTGACCTCCGGTCTCTCCCTCGGCACCGTCGGTGCGGTGACGGCGGCGCTCGTCTGGTCGCACCTTTCCGCCGGCGGCTCGCCCGCCGTGGCGGGCGTCATCGCGGCGGCCCTCGGCGCACCGATCGCGATCGGCGTCCTCGCCGGCGGGGCGCTCGTCGACCGCCTCGGCGCGCGCGGCGTGCTCCTGGTCACGAACGGGCTCTGCGCCCTCGCCCTCCTCGCGGCCTGCGCGCTCCTGTGGCTCGCGCCCGACCGGATCGTGCTGGTGGTGGCGGCCTGCGCCCTCGCCAACCTCGCCGGCGCGCCCGGCGGCGTCGCCCAGGACGCGCGCGTCCCCGAGCTCGCGCGCCTCGCCCGCGTGCCGGCGGCGCGGGCGAACGCGCTGCGCGACGTCGCGGCGCAGGTCGGCCAGGTAGGCGGCCCCGCGCTCGGCGTCCTCCTGGTGGAGGCGTCCGGCCTGCCGCTCGCGCTCGCGGCGGCGGCTGCCGCCGCGAGCGCGGCGGTGATCATCGACGCGCTGCTGTTCCCCCGCTTCCGCATCGCGCGCGCGGAACGGGGAACCTCCGCTCCGGGGGGCGCCGTCGGCGCGCTCCTCGCCGACCCGACCCTGCGCATGGTGGCGGTGGCCGGCGTGCTCCTGGTCGGCGTGTTCTCGACCCTCGACGAGTTGCTGGCGCCGGCGCTCGCGCTGGCGACGGGGCGCGGGGGCGATGCCCTGGCAGGCTTCCTGGTGCTGGCGGGATCGAGCGCGCTCGTCTCGGCGGGCACGCTCGCCGTCCTCGGGCCGCCCCGCGCGCCGCAGCGTCTCCTGATCGCGGGCCTCGCCGCCTGCGCCGCCGGCCTCCTCGCGCTCGGGCTCGCGCCCGCGACGCTCGGCTTCTCGCTCGCCCCGGTCCTGCTCGGCCTGGGAATCGGGCCGATCTGGCCGATCGTGCTCACCGCAGTGCAGCGGCGCGTCCCGACCGCTGCGCGCGGCACCGCCATCGGCCTGCTCGCGGGCGCCTCGCTGGCGGCCCAGCCCGCGGCGGCGCTCGCGAGCGGCGTCGCCGTGGCGAGCGCCGGGCCGCAGGGGGTCGCCCTCGTCCTCGCGGGCGCCGTCGGGCTGCTCGCGCTCGCGGCCGGGCTCTCTCCCGCCCTGCGCGACCTCGGGGCGACCCGCCCGCGCTGATCGACCCTCCGTCGTCCCGCTCCGCAGAAGGACCGCAGCCATGCAGACCCTCGCTTCCGGCCCCAGCACACGCCCGGCTCCCGCCCGGGATCGCGGCATCGACGCCCTGCGCGGCTTCGCGCTGATGGGCGTCGTGGTCGTCAACGCGCCGATCTTCGCCATGCCGATAGACGCGGGCCCCGTGCTCGCCACGCCGGCCGACCGGATCGCGGCCTGGGCGACGCTCGCCTTCGGCGCGGGCAAGTTCTTCCTGATCTTCTCCTTCCTCTACGGCTTCGGCCTCTCGGTCGCCCTCGATCGCGCGGCGCACCCGGGCGGATCGGGCGCGCCGCTGCGCCGGCGGCTCGTGGCGCTCTTCGCCATCGGCATGGCGCATGCGACGCTCCTGTTCTACGGCGACATCCTGATGCTCTACGCGCTGCTCGGCGTCGCGCTCGTCGCCCTGCGCGACGCGGCGCCGCGGCGGCTGGCGGCGATCGCGGCGGGGAGCCTCGCGCTGGCGGTCTGCACGCAGTCGGGAATCATCGCGCTCGTGCTCGCCGAGACCGCGTCCCACGGGCCGATCGAGCGGATCGCCGGCGTCGGCTATCTCGGCGGGCTCGGCGAGACGGTGGCCGCGCGGCTGGCGGACCTGCCGAGCGCCCTCGTCTTCCTGCTCGCCTTCAACGGCCCGGCCGCGTTCGCCATGGTGCTCGCCGGCCGGCTCGCCGCGCGCTCCGGCGCGTTCCCGCCGCAGCCGAAGGATCTCGCACGGCTCGCCCGCATCGCGCCCGCCGTACTCGCGATCGCCGGCACCGCGAGCGGCCTCGCCGCGGCGGTGCTCGTCGCCGCACTCGCTTCCCCCGGATCGGTGGACGTGCGCGTCACGACGCTCGCGGCGGTCGTCGTGTGTCTCGCAGCGCCCGCGCTGTCCCTTGCGACCGCGGCGATCCTCCTCGCCGCCGCCACCCGCCACCCGGACGCGCTCGCGATCCGCGCATTCGCCTGCGTCGGCGAGAGTTCGCTCAGCGGTTACCTGCTGCACTCGCTCCTTCTCGGAGGCGTCTTCCTCGGATGGGGGCTCGGGCACTGGGGGGCGCTCGACGCCGCGGCGGTGCTCGCGGTCTCCCTCGGCGTCTACGCCGCGATCGTCGGGTTCCTCTCGCTGTGGCGTCGCGCCTTCGCGCTGGGTCCGGCGGAGGTGCTGCTGCGGGCCGTCGTCGCCGGGCGCTCCCAGCCCAGCCGTGGCGGCCCGTGAGCGAAGCCGACGGTCAGCCCGACGACGTCGCCTGCTTCACCTCGACATGCGGCGTGCGCATCGTGACCAGCTCCTCCGCCGCGGTGGGGTGCACCGCCACCGTGCGGTCGAAATCCGCCTTGGTGGCGCCCATCATCACGGCGACGCCGGCGAGCTGGATCATCTCGGCCGCCTCGCGCCCGAAGATGTGCACGCCCATCACCCGGTCCGACGCCTTGTTCACCACGAGCTTCATGAAGACCGGGTCGTCGCGGCCCGAGAGGGTGGCGCGCATGGAGCGGAACGACGTCTTGTAGATCACCACGTCGTCGCCGCGGGCGCGGGCCAGCGCCTCCGAGCAGCCGACCGTGCCGATCTCGGGCGTCGAGAACACGGCGGTGGGGATGATCTCGTGGTCGACGATCGTGTCCTTGCCGCCGAATACGGTGTCGGCGAAGGCGTGGCCCTCGCGGATCGCGATCGGGGTGAGCGCCGCGCGGTTGGTGACGTCGCCCACCGCGTAGACCGACGGGCACAGCGAACGGGAATAGCCGTCGACGATCACCGCGCCGCCGCCGTCGAGCGCGACGCCCGCGGTCTCGAGCCCGAGGTCGGCGGTGTTGGGCTTGCGGCCGGTGGCGACCAGCACCTGGTCGAAGGATCCCGTCGAGCCGTCGGAGAAGCGCGCCGCGATGGCGCCTTCGGCGTCGCGCGCGAGCGTCTCGAGCATCGTGCCGAACTTCAGCGCGATCCCCTTGCGCTCGTAGGCCGCGCCGAGCCGGTCCCGCAGCTCCTCGTCGAAGCCGCGCAGCAGCTTGTCGCCGCGCAGCGACATCGTCACCCGCGAGCCGAGCCCGGCGAAGATGCCGGCGAACTCGACGCCGATATAGCCGCCGCCGACGACGAGTATGCGTCGGGGCTGCTCCTTCAGGTCGAAGATCTCGTTCGAGGTGATGCCGAGGTCGCCGCCTGGGATCGTCGGCTCGAGCGAGGGCCGCGCGCCCACCGCGATCAGGATCGTGCGCGCCCGGAAGGTCTCCCCTGTCGAGACGAGCCGCACGGCGTGCGGGCCCTCGAGCACCGCGCGCCCGTGCAGAACGCGCACGCCCGCCTTCTCGAGATTGCCGCGATAGACGCCCTCGAGCCGATCGATCTCCTTGTCCTTGTTGGCGATCAGGGTCGCCCAGTCGAAGGAGGTCTCGCCCACGCTCCAGCCGTAGCCGGGCGCGTCGGCGAAGTCGTCGGTGAAGCGCGAGGCGAGCACCATCAGCTTCTTGGGCACGCAGCCGCGGATCACGCAGGTGCCGCCGTAGCGGAACTCCTCGGCGATCGCCACGCGCGCGCCGTAGCCCGCCGCTATGCGCGCCGCGCGCACGCCACCGGAGCCGCCGCCGATGACGAACAGGTCGACGTCGTACTCGTCCCGCGTTCTCTCGTCGCGCGTGTCGCTGCTCATGGCGCGCCGCTCCCTTCTCTCGGTGCAGTCTTCCGCGCGGCCGTCACTGCGGCGGCGGGGTCTCGCCCTGCGCGGCGCGCGACTCGCGGCGCTCGACCATCTTGGCCTGAACGCGGATCTGAAGGTACTCGTTCAGCTCCTGCGACCACGCCTGCATCTCGGAAATCAGGCCCTCCAGAACGACGGGCTGGGTCTCGACCCAGCGCTCGCCGGCGGGCGTCGCGAAGAAGGCGGCGATGGCGGTGAGCTCCTCCTCGGTCAGGCGCGCGGCGATGACGCGGGCCGCGCGGCTCACCATGGCGCGGCGCTGGAGCTGCATCTCCGGCCGCAGCTCCTCGAGCACTTCGCTCGCATCGTCGAGCAGCGCGGGGTTGCGGCCGTACTGCCGCAGGAGCCCCTCCTGCATCTGCGGGATCACGGCCTCGAAGGACCGCGTCATGCCCGACGAGGCGACGACCTCGCGCGCGACGGCGAGATGGCTCGCGTCGAACTGCGACGCAGCCGGCGCCGCCGCGGGCTGATCGGACTGGGCGCGGGCCCCGGTCGTCGCGAGGCCGCCGACGGCGAGCGCGAGCGCGAGCGTGGAGGCGACGAGGTGGGTGCGAATCATGGGTCGGTATGCTCCGGATCTTGCGGTTTTCGTATCAGACGTCGCCCAGCGTGACGAGGCCGTCCTCCGTCGCGAGCACGGCGCCGGTCGCCAGGCCGAGGAAGAGCCCATGCTCCACCACGCCGGGAACGCTCGCCAGCGCCGCCGCGAGGGCGTCGGGTGCCTCGATTCGGTGCAGATGCGCGTCGAGGATGAAATGGCCGCCGTCCGTGACGTAAGGGCTGTTGTCCGTGGCGTTTCTGAGGCGCAGCTCGCCGGAGGCGCCCGCGACCGAGACGGCGCGCGCCACCGCGCGCCGGGTCGCCTCGAGGCCGAACGGCACGACCTCGATGGGCAGCGGAAAGCGGCCCAGCGTCGCGACCCGCTTCGAGACGTCGGCGATGACGATCATGCGGCGAGACGCCGCCGCGACGATCTTCTCCCGCAACAGCGCCCCGCCGCCGCCCTTGACCAGGTTGAGGGCGTCGTCGAGCTCGTCGGCGCCGTCGATGGTGAGATCGAGGGCGGGATACTCGTCGAGGGTGGCGAGGCGGATGCCTTCGGCCTGCGCCTGCGCGCGGGTCGCCTCGGAAGTCGGCACGCCGACCACGTCGAGGCCGTCGCGAACCCGGTCTCCGAGAAGCACGACGAAGTGCCGGGCGGTCGAGCCGGTGCCGAGCCCGAGCGCCATGCCCGGCTCGACGAGCGCCACGGCCCGCGCGGCGGCGGCGCGCTTCAGATCCTCGGCGCTCATCGGCGCGCGTCCGTGCGCGCCGGCAGTCGAATGTGTGACGTCATGTCCCGGATGGTCCCGCCTCGTGCCGACGCGGGGTCCTTAACATGCGTTCGGGTCGCTGGGAAAGCGCGCGTCGCGCCGCGCGCCGTCCCTCAGCGCGTCGAGCCCGTCGTGTCCGGCGTCGCGGGCGCCTCGGCCGTCGCGACCGGGGAGACGGTCTCCGGCGGGGTGCACACCACCTTCTCCTCGAAGACGTAGCAGATGCTCATCTCGCCGGTGCGGTGGTTGACGCGGAAGACGCCGCCCTCGCGCTCGTGGTGCGACGAGACGAGGCCGTACGCGCCCGGGGGCTGCGCGTCCGCGCCCTCGCCCGGGCCGAAGCAGAGCGTCACGCCGACGGTGCCCTCCTTGAGCGCGTACTGGCAGGAGGACACCTCGCCGGTGACGCGGTCGATCCGGTAGAGGCGGTTGAGGTCCGTCTGCGGCGCCGGCACGAACTCGAAGGCGGAGGCGCGGGCCTCCGGTGCGGCGGCGAACGCCCCGGCGAGCCCGAGGCAGGCGGCGGCGAGCGCGGCTGCGGTCGTCGGTCTCGGCGTCGATGTCATGCGTGTCGTCTCCCGAATGCGCGGAAAGGCCGCCTCGAATCGCATCCCGGCCCCCGTCGCGAGAGTCGCGCCCGCATGGTTAGCGGCGGGTTAACGCCGGGGCTGCCGCGGGCCGCGTCCCGCGCTATACCCCTAGCAATCTGTCCACCGGAGCGAATCATGCCTGCGCGCCCCCTCGTCGTGTTCGATCTCGACGGCACCCTCGCCGACACCGCGGCCGATCTCATCGCGATCCTCAACGCGCTCCTGTCGGAGGCGGACATGCCGACGATGCCCGTCTCGGAGGCCGGCTCGCTGATCGGGGCGGGCGCGCGGGCGCTGATCTCGCGGGGCTTCGCGCATGGCGGGGCGGAGCTCGCGCCGGAGCGGCTGGAAGCGCTGTTCGAGGACTTCCTGGAGCGCTACGCGACCGACATCTGCACGCAGACGCGGCTCTATCCCGGCGTCGTCGAGGCGCTCGACCGGCTGGAGGGCGACGGCTACGCCTTCGCGGTGTGCACCAACAAGCCGGAGCGGCATTCGCTGCTGCTGCTCGACGCGCTGGGCGTCACGCAGCGCTTCGGGGCCGTCTGCGGGCGCGACACGTTCCCCTTCTTCAAGCCCGATCCCCGCCACCTGACGCTCACCATCGAGCGGGTCGGCGGCGATCCGGCGCGTACGGTGATGATCGGGGATTCGCTCACCGACATCGCCACCGCCAAGGCCGCCGGCGTTCCGGTGATCGCGGTTCCCTTCGGCTACACCGACAGGCCCGTCGCCGAGCTCGGCCCCGACGTGCTGATCGAGCATTTCGACGAGCTGGCGGAGGCCGTGGCGCGGCTGCTGCCGCCGGGGTGAGGCGCCGCGGGCGGTGGGTTCGCCGATCGGTGTCGCCTGTATCACGGGAGGATCGGAAGGACTGGTGGGCGCGACAGGGATTGAACCTGTGACCCTTCGCGTGTGAAGCGAATGCTCTCCCGCTGAGCTACGCGCCCGATCCGAGGCGCGTTCATTAGGCCGCTCGGGAGGCCTCGTCAAGCGCCTTTCGACGACGCCGCGGGCAGGAATCCCTTCAGCACTATTTCGTCCGGCGCGCCCCCGGCGCAACAGCCTGTTCACGTAAATCTGATTATGGTCGCACGACGGCATTTCGTAGGCTGTACGAGGGCGGGTCTCCCACGGACGCGTGAACCGGTTCGGCGGTATCGACGTCGAAGGGGGGTGCGCGGCGGAACGGGCCGGGCCCGGTCGGCGTATCGCCATCGAGTGACTCACAGCGAGGGACCAGAGGCAGTCATGCGATTCGTGTTCACCCTTACGATGGCACTGGCGCTCGCGCTCGGCGCCACGCTCATCCAGCCGACGCGCGCGTCGGCCGAGTGGATCAACCCCGCCCTCCTCAACGGCGCCGTCGGCGGCGGCGGCTTCCTGCAGAGCGCGCCCGCCATCCCGCGCCGCGTCGTCGACTACGACACGCCCTACGCGCCCGGCACGATCGTCATCAGCCACGGCGAGCGCCGGCTGTACCTGGTGCAGGAGGGCGGCAAGGCGATCCGCTACGGCGTCGGCGTCGGGCGTCCCGGCTTCGGCTGGCGCGGCTCCTATCGCCTCACGCGCACGGCCGAGTGGCCGGATTGGCGTCCGCCGGCGGCCATGCGCCGTCGCCAGCCGGAGCTGCCCGTGTTCATGGCGGGCGGCCCGGAGAACCCGCTCGGCGCCCGCGCGCTCTACATCGGCAACACGCTGTGGCGCATCCACGGCTCGAACGAGCCGCATACGATCGGCCAGGAGGTCTCCTCCGGCTGCATCCGCATGACCAACGAGGACGTCACTCACCTCTACGAGCGCGTCCGCGTCGGCGCGCGCATCGTGATGACGAACTGACCTCCCCCGCCACGGTGTCGAGACGCACCGTCGAGACGCATCGGCCCGCCGCGCCTTGCCGTGGCGGGCCTTTCGTGTCCGGCGGAGAACCGGAGGCGTGTGATCAGAGGCCTTCGAACAGCGCGCTGGAAATGTAGCGCTCGGCGAAGGAGCAGGCGATCGTGACGATCGTCTTCCCTTTCATCTCCGGGCGTGCGGCGATCTCGAGGGCAGCCGCGACGTTCGCCCCCGTCGATATGCCGCCGGGAATGCCCTCGGCGCGCGCGAGCGCACGCGCGGTGTCGAAGGCGGTCTGGTTGCCGACGGTGACGACCTCGTCGATCAAGTCGCGCTCCAGGATGTCCGGCACGAAGCCCGCGCCGATGCCCTGGATCTTGTGTGGCCCCGGCTGGCCGCCGGAAAGGACCGGGCTGTCCTCGGGCTCCACGGCGACGACCCGCACGCCGGGCTTGCGCGCCTTCAGCACCTTGCCGACACCCGTGATCGAGCCGCCGGTGCCGACGGCGGACACCAGCACGTCGACGTCGCCGTGGGTGTCGTTCCAGATTTCCTCGGCGGTGGTGACGCGGTGGATGAAGGGATTCGCCGGGTTGGAGAACTGCTGCGGGATGACTGCGCCGGGGATCTCGACCGCCAGCTCCTTGGCGCGGGCGACGGCGCCCTTCATGCCCTGCGGCCCGGGAGTCAGCTCGAGCTCGGCGCCGAGGAAGGCGAGCATCTTTCGCCGCTCGATCGACATCGTCTCCGGCATGACCAGGATCAGCCGGTACCCGCGCGCGGCGGCGACGAAGGCGAGCGCGATGCCGGTATTGCCCGAGGTCGGCTCGATCAGCGTCGCGCCGGGCCGGATACGCCCCTGCGCCTCCAGATCCTCGATCATGGATACGCCGATGCGGTCCTTCACCGAGGCGATCGGGTTGAAGAACTCGAGCTTGAGCAGGATGGTCGCCTCGACGCCGCGGTCGCGCGGCAGCCGGGAGAGGCGCACGAGCGGCGTGTCGCCGATCGTCTGGGTGATGGAATCGTAGACGCGGCCGCGCCCATGGGTGCGCGGCGTCTCGTCGGACTGGTGGGACTGAGCCATGGGGAACCCCTCCGATGTTTGGGCTGGCCCCCCTTCTAGATCAATTCACACGGATTGTCGCGTCGTGAATTTTATTCACGTCTTCAGATCGCGAAATCAAGCGCGTCGTCGCTGGGCCCGTCGGCGGCGCTGAGCTTGTCCGCCTGCAGGCACAGATCCTCGACCGTGATGGCGTCGAGCTCGCCGAGGAACGCCTCCCCCGCGCTCTTCACGACCGGGCCGATGACGACGTCCACGAGCCGGCTCTCCGGCAAGGGCGGCAGCCCGTCCTCGCCGGTGACGCTCATCGCCGCGCGGACGATCTCGCCGGCGGTGATGCGCCGACGCTCCCGGGCGAGCTCGTAGCCGCCGCGCGGCCCGCGCACGCCCTTGAGGATGCCGAAGCGCACGAGCGCCTGCAGCACGGTCTCGAGATGGCGGGGCGGAAGGCTGTGGCGCTGCGCCAGAACCTTCGCCGCGACCGGCGCCGGGCGCGCGTGCAGCGCGATGTCCACCACCGCGGCGATGGCGAGCAGAGAACGACGGGACAAGAGAATCATGACGCCGAAAAACCCCCTCCAGCGGCTCGAAGCCGCGTGCTTGTTTCTCACCTGCCGTCCGTCGCCCCCTCAGACGCCGGTCGAGCCGAAGCCGCCGCCGCTGCGGCGCGTTACGTCCAGCTCGTCGACCTCGACCAGGGACACGCGGGTCACCGGCGCGACGACGAGCTGCGCGATGCGCATGCCCCGCTCAACGCGGAAGGGCGCATCGCCCAGGTTCGCCAGAAGGACCTTCACCTCGCCGCGATAATCGGAATCGATGGTGCCGGGGGAGTTGAGCACCGTGATTCCGTGTCTCGCGGCCAAGCCTGACCGGGGCCGGACCTGGGCTTCGTAGCCGAGCGGCAGAGCCAGGACCAAACCAGTCGGGAGAAGAGCCCTTCCGAGAATTTCCAATTCCACGTACGTATTGTGACTGATGGCCGCGACGAGGTCGAGCCCCGCGGCGCCCTCCGTCTCGTATTTCGGCAGCGAAAGTCCCTCGGCATGGGGCAGACGCCTGACGCCAATCGTCGCGGTCACGGCTTCGTCTCCTCCTCCGACCCGTCGAGCAGGACGCCGATCCGCGCCACGAGCCGGCGCGCCACCTCGTCCTTTCTTGCCCGCGGCCAGTCCTCGACGCCCTCCCGCGTCACCAGGTGGACCGCGTTGTGGTCCCCGCCCATCACCCCGCCGCCGGCCTCCGAGACGTCGTTGGCGACGATCAGGTCGCAGCCCTTCCGCGCGAGCTTGGCCTGCGCGTAGGAGACGACGTCGTGCGTCTCGGCGGCGAAGCCGATCACGAGCGGCGGGCGGCCGTCGGCGCGCTGCGCGACGGTGGCGAGGATGTCCGGATTGGCTTCCAGCGCGAGCGGCGGGAGGGCGCCGCCGTCCTTCTTCATCTTGGCGGGGCGCGTCTCGGCGGCACGCCAGTCCGCGACCGCGGCGGCGAAGACCGCGACGTCCGCCGGCAGGGCCGCCTCCACCGCCGCCAGCATGTCGCGGGCGCTCTCCACCCGCACGACGGCGACGCCGGGCGGATCGGGAATGCTCACCGGGCCGCAGACGAGCGTTACCCGCGCGCCGGCGGCCGCCGCGGCGGCGGCGATGGCGTGGCCCTGCTTGCCGGAGGAGCGGTTGGCGATGTAGCGCACCGGGTCGATCGGCTCGTGCGTCGGGCCCGACGTGATCAGCACGTGGCGCCCGGCGAGCGGGCCCTTGGACGTCTCCGCGGAGGATGCGGCCCGTGCGGCGAGGAGCGCGGCGAGCGCGTCGGCGATCTCGACGGGCTCGGCGAGCCGCCCCGGCCCCCATTCGGCCTCGGCCATCGCCCCCTCGTTCGGCCCCACCACGGCGACGCCGTCGGCCCGGAGCGTCGCGAGATTGCGCTGCGTCGCCGGGTGGAGCCACATCCGCACGTTCATCGCCGGCGCGATCAGGATCGGCAGCGTGGTGGCCAGCAGCACCGTCGAGGCGAGGTCGTCGGCGTGGCCCTGCGCCATCCGCGCCATCAGGTTCGCGGTCGCCGGGGCGACGACGATCGCGTCGGCGTCGCGGGCGAGCTTGATGTGGCCGATGTCGGCCTCGTCGTCCCGGTCGAACAGGTCGGTATAAGCCTTGTCGCCCGCCAGCGCCGCGGCCGCGAGCGGCGTCACGAAGCGCTGCGCGCCGCTCGTGAGCACGCAGCGCACGCTCGCCCCGCGCTCGCGCAGCCGGCGGATCAGGTCGAGCGCCTTGTAGGCGGCGATGCCGCCGCCGATGACGAGCAGGATGCGGGCGCGCGAGAGGGTCATGAGCCTGTGTGATCAGTCGACACCGACTGTTTCCTATCACGCCCGAGCGCCTGGGTGTAACGCGTAATCCCCGATCATCGTGCGCAATTCGACGCTTTCGGTTAAGCGCCCGCCGACCACGCGCCGCGATTGAGGCTCTCTCAACCACGTTCGGCCACCTCTCGGCGAGGCCTCGCACGCCACAACGCTCCCCGTACGATACGGGGGAGGTTCCCATGGAGCGCTTGACGGTCATCCTGGTCCTGGCGGCGTGGTTCGCGTTCGCGCCGGCGCCGACGCAGGCGCGCGAGCGGGTGGCGTTCGATCTCGACGTGCCTCGCGGCGCCCTGGTGGTGCGCGCCTCCGAGCGGGCGCTCTACCTCGACCTCGGCGACGGCACCGCGATCCGCTACCGCGTGGCGGTACCGCGGCCCGACAAGATGTGGACCGGCTGGCGGCGCATCGACGGCAAGCACGTCAGCCCGGCCTGGTCCCCGCCGCCGGACGTGCGCCGCGACCTGCCGCACCTGCCCGACGTCATCCCCGGCGGCGACCCGAGCAACCCCATGGGCGCCGCCGCGCTCACCCTCGACGACGGGCTCACCGCCATCCACGGCACGACGCGCGGCATGCGCGCCTCGATCGGCCGCGCGGCCAGCTACGGCTGCATCCGGATGAGGAACGAGGACATCGTGGATCTCTTCCAGCGCGTGCGGGTGGGGACGCCGGTGGTGATGATGCGGTGAGGGGGACGTACAGCCGTCAACGCGCCTCGCGGACCAGTGCGGTCGCCTCTTCGAGCAGCTCGAGATCGCTGGCGTTCGCATCACCGTCGAAGACCGCTGTCGCGGCAATGCGCGCGGACAGCTCGTCGAAGGCGCGCCGCGCCCGCTCGGCACGCGCAGCGAGCTCCGTTTCAGCGCCGACAGGCGCGTCGGTGACGATGCTCTGCCCCTGCGGAGCATGTCGATCTCGACGCTTCGTACCGGTCATCTCGATCCCCGATGCGATGCGTGAATAGCTCGAGTCAGGCAGAACTGCCACTGCGCTCCGCCCCGCGCCCCCGGCCCCATCCCGCCTGAGCGCCCGCGCGGCTTCGCACGCGGGCGTCGCGGTGCTAGACGATGCCAGAGCGTCAGCATCATCACCAGAAGGATCACGCCATGGATCTCGGCCTCACCGGCAAGCGCGCCCTCGTACTCTCCTCGAGCCGCGGCCTCGGGCGCGCCTGCGCCGAGGCGCTCGCACGGGAAGGCGCCGAGGTGTTCATGACGGCACGCAGCGAGGACAAGCTGAAGGCGGCCGCGGACGCGATCAACCAGGCCGGCGGCAAGGCCCACGCCTTCGCCGCCGACCTCACCGCGCAGACCGACGAGATCCACGCGGCCGCCGAGAGCGCGATGGGCGGGATCGACATCCTCGTCGCCAATACCGGCGGCCCGCCGGCCAAGATGGCCGCCGACGTCCCCGCCGAGGACTGGACGCCGTATTTCGAGGCGATGGTGAAGCCCGTGCTCCGGCTCGCGGCGCTGGCGCTACCGGGGATGCGCAGCCGCGGCTTCGGGCGAATCGTGACGATCGCCTCCTCGGGCGTGATCCAGCCGATCCCCAACCTCGCCATGTCGAACACGCTGCGCTCGGCGATCGTGGGCTGGTCGAAGACGCTCGCCTCGGAGGTCGCCAAGGACGGCGTGACGCTCAACGTCGTGCTGCCGGGCCGCATCCGCACCGATCGCACCGGCGAGCTCGACGCGGCCAACGCCAAGCGCCAGGGCAAGAGCGTCGAGGAGGTCGAGAAGGCAGCGCTGGCCGCCATCCCCGCGGGCCGCTACGGCGACACGGCGGAATTCGCCGATGTGGTGACGTTCCTCGCCTCCGAGCGCGCGAGCTACATGACGGGCGGGCTGATCCGCGTCGACGGCGGCGCGATCCGCAGCGTGTGAGGCGAAAGCGTCACGCCCCCTGCATGACGAGGAGCACCTCGCGCCGGTGCGGGCGGTCGCGGTGCTCGACGAGGTAGAGCCCCTGCCAGGTGCCGAGCGCCAGCGCGCCCGCGACGATCGGGATCGAGACGGAGGGGCCGGTGAGCATGCTGCGGATGTGGGCCGGCATGTCGTCCGGCCCTTCCGACCCGTGCCGATAGGGCGCGGTGCGCGGCGCGAGCCCGTCGAGCGCGTCGAGGAGATCGCGGGTAACATCCGGGTCGGCGTTCTCCTGGATCGCGAGCGACGCCGAGGTGTGCCGGCAGAAGGCCGTCATCAGGCCCTGCGCGATCCCCGCCTGCGCGAGCGCGTCGCGCGCCGCGCCGGTGATCTCGACGAAGCCCTGCCCCCGCGTCTCGACGACGAGCCGCGCCGTCGCCTGCCGGGCGAGGGTACCGTCGTGGATGAGGGTCGCGCCCATCGGAAGTCTCCTTTCTCCATCTCCGAGATCGCTCGGAACCCCGCCCCGTCCCCCTGGCTTACACCCCCGTGGTCACGCGTCACGGAGGACCGCCATGCGTCTCGCACATTCGCGCCTCCCCATCGACATCCACCCGCTCGCGGCGATGCCGGGGATCCGCACACCGGACCCGTCCCGCGTCCCGGTCGACCCGGGCAAGCCGCCTCCTCTGCCGCCCGGCGGGCGCCTCCCAGACGACGTACCGCCGGCGCCGGAGGAGGACGAGAGCGATCCCGATCCCGATCACGGCGACCCCGCGATCCGCGATCCCGGCCGGCGCATGCCGCCGGACCATCTGCCGGGCGGCCCGTCGAACCCCAATCCCCACCATGCCCGATCGAGGAGCCCATGAGCGACGCCGACGATCCCCAGGGCGGCCAGCCCGCGCAGCACCAGCCCGTTCAGCCCGGGCGCGAGCACGAGATGTCCCCGCGGCCCGACTACGCGCCGCGCTTTCCCGGGTCCGGACGGTTGACGGGCGACGTCGCCCTGATCACCGGCGGCGACAGCGGCATCGGGCGCGCCACCGCCGTCTCCTTCGCCCGCGAGGGCGCGAACGTCGCCATCGTCTACCTCGAGGAGAGCGAGGATGCGGCCGAGACCAAGGCCGCCGTCGAGGCCGAGGGCGGGCGCTGCCTGTGCATCGAGGGCGACGTGGGCGACCCCAACTTCTGCCGCGCCGCCGCCGAGCGGACGGTGGAGGCGTTCGGCCGGCTCGACGTGCTCGTCAACGACGCCGCCGAGCAGCACGTGACCGAGAGCATCGAGGAGATCACGCCGGAGCAGCTCGATCGCACCTTCCGAACCAATCTCTTCGGCTATGTCTACATGATCCAGGCCGCGCTGCCGCACATGAAGGCGGGCGCGCGGATCGTCAACACCGGCTCGGTGACCGCCGTGCGGGGCTCGCCGCACCTCGTCGACTACTCGGCGACGAAGGGCGCGGTCCTGGCGCTGACGCGCTCGCTCGCCAAGCCGCTCGCCGCGCGCGGCATCCGCATCAACGGCGTCGCGCCCGGCCCGATCTGGACGCCCCTCATCCCCGCGACCTTCCCGGCGGAGAAGGTCGAGACGTTCGGCACGTCGACGCCGATGGGGCGCGCGGGCCAGCCCAACGAGGTCGCCTCGTGCTTCCTCTTCCTGGCCTGCGCGGATTCCTCCTACATGACCGGCCAGTTCCTGCACCCCAACGGCGGAGACGCCATCGGCAGCTGACGGCTCAGCGGCGCCGGTGCGGCGGCAGGCGCACGGTCGCCGGGCGGCGCGGGCGCTCGCGAACGGTCGAGGCGAGGGCGATCGTCGCGAGCGCGACGAGGCCCGCGAGCGTCGCGAGCGCGCCCGGCAGCGCCGAGGCGCTCGCCGCCCCCGTGGCGGCGGCCACGACGGCGAAGACGAGGAAGACGGCGCTGAGACGAACGAGCAGATCGCGGTTCATGGCGGTGTTCTCCAATGCGTACGTCAACGGCCTGACGCGATCGGGGTTTCCGCGGGCGCGCCACGAAAAAGCCGCGCGGCGGTGGCCGCGCGGCTTTTTCTTCGACTGCTGCCGTCCGAAGGCGGAGCCCTCAGCCGTTGGCGAACTGGAGCGCCGCCTGCGTGATCTTGTCCGCGCCGAGGTCGGAGCCGTCCTCCACGGCGAGGATCTGGGTCAGCCGGGAGCGCGCGCGGTTGACGCGGCTCTTGATCGTGCCCACCGCGCAGCCGCAGATGTTGGCGGCCTCCTCGTAGGAGAAGCCCGACGCGCCGACGAGCAGCAGCGCCTCGCGCTGGTCCGCCGGAAGCGTGGAGAGCGCCTCGCGGAAATCTTCGAAATCGAGCCGCGCCCCCTGCTCGGGCTGGGCCTTGAGACGCGCGGCGTAGGATCCGTCGGCGTCCTCCACCTCACGGCGGCGCTTGCGATACTCCGAGTGGAAGAGATTGCGCAGGATGGTGAAGAGCCAGGCGTTCAGGTTCGTGCCGCGCTCGAACCTGTCGATGTTCGACAGCGCGCGCAGCAGCGTGTCCTGGACGAGATCATCCGCCCGGTCGACCTGTCCCGTGAGCGAGATCGCGAATGCGCGCAAGCTCGGAACGGCGGCGAGCAAGGCGTCGCGGAGCGCCGGTTCCGGTTGATTCATCGCGACTTCTCCTTGTTTTCTCGTTCCATTTTCTCGAGGAGATCCCGAAACCGATCCGGCACCGGCTGTTCCATCAGCTCGGTGTACATGGCGCGAAGCTGGTCGCCGATGCGAGCCTGGATGGCCCGATCGAGCTTCGGGTCTTCGGCCTGTGGCCCGTGGCCGTTCTGATCGTGCACGTCGTCCACCCCCAGATTCCGCACCCCCGTGCCCTTGTTGACTTTCATTTCCTGACCCTCATCCTCGAGGTTTCGTCGAGCGCTCGGACATCTCAACGCACTCGGCCGCCGGAAAGTTCCGCCCTCCGGTCGACAGTGGGGAACCTTTCGGCGGCGAACGCGTTCCATGTTCCACGACCAACGCCGGAAATGGCGACTCTCAAGGGGATGTGCATGTCGACAGCTCAGCTCGTCGTCCAATACCTGCCGTATCTGCGACGTTACGCGCGCGCGTTGACCGGCAGCCAGCAGGCCGGCGACGCCTATGTCGCGGCGACGCTCGAGGCGCTCGTGAGCGAGCCCGAGGCGATCGATCGCGAGGGTAACATCAAGGTGGACCTGTTTCGGGTGTTCACGCGGATCTGGAACTCGGTCGCGGTGAACGGACGCTCGGATCGCCTGGACGGCGACCTTCCTGCCGAGGCGCGCCTGGGGCAGATCACGCCGCTGCCGCGCCAGGCCTTCCTGCTCTCCTCCCTCGAAGGCTTCTCGGAAGACGAATCCGCCCGCATTCTGGCGGTCGGGGTCGACGAGGTCCGCGCCCTCGTCGAGGAAGCCGGCCGCGAGCTCGCAGCCGACATCGTCACGGACATCATGATCATCGAGGACGAGCCGCTGATCGCGATGGATCTGGAGGCGCTGGTCGAGGGCCTCGGCCACAACGTCACGGGCGTGGCGCGCACGCGCGACGAGGCGGTGAAGCTCGCCGGATCGAAGCGGCCGGGGCTGATCCTCGCCGACATCCAGCTCGCCGACGGCTCGTCCGGCCTGGATGCGGTCAACGACCTGCTCGAGACGTTCCAGGTGCCGGTGATCTTCATCACCGCCTATCCCGAGCGCTTCCTCACCGGCGAGCGTCCGGAGCCGGCGTTCCTGATCGCGAAGCCGTTCCAGCCGGCCAACGTCTCGGCCGTGATCAGCCAGGCCCTGTTCTTCCAGCAGAGCGCCCACCGTCGACGCCCGCAGCGCGCATCGGCCTGAACCGCGCTGCGGCTGGCGGTTCGTCCGCGAGCGACGCGACCGACGACCGAGAAGGGCCTTCCCGAGGGGAGGCTCTTCGTCGTTTCGGGGCGGCGTCTCTCACCGGAAGAGAGCGGATCCGCAATTCCGGGTCCGCTGCAAGTTCCCGGCCGGGTTCGAGGGGAATGCGGGGAGAACCGCGTGGCCAGGCCGACGTTCGAGCGGTGACGGCGCGAATTCGTTCCGGTTCCCGCTGATTCCCTGCGATTCCCGGCTGCGACGAGGTCCCGGTCGCCGCCTCGGCAGGGGAGTCGCTCGCCCGCATCGCGGAGGCGCCCGACCTGCGCAGCACCGATCGTGCGGGACGGAACCGCGACCGTCGTTCGACGTTCTTTCGCCATCACCCCGACCCGCCGTCTCGCGCGGGCCTGCCGGAGGCTTCGACCGATGCTGCGCGTCGCCGCGCTTCTGATCGCGACGTATCTGGGAGCCTTCCTAGCCACGAGCGCGCTGACCGCGCCCGAGGGACTCGGCACGGCGATCGCCCGCCTGCAGGCCGCGGCGACCGCCGTCGCCGTCTGGCCGTCCGACGCGCAGGCGTACGCCCGGGCCACCTTCACCGAGCCTGCGGCCACCGGTGCGCTCGCGCCGGCGCGGATGCGCAAATCCGCCGCCCTGCCCAGGCTTCGCGGCGCGCATGCGCCGACGAAGGCTGTCGAGCCGGGCGAGATCGAGGCGACGCCGCAGGGCCTCCTCGCCATCCGCGACGCGGACGGGCGGCTCCTGTTCCTGCACGATCCCGCCGCCGGACGCACGATGATCGCCCGCGACGCCCGGCTGCCGCGACTTCTCGGCGCGCCCACGGGCGACGAGCCGCGGGTCGAGATCGCGCCGGGCCTCGCTCCCGGCCAGAGCGAGACGCCCGACGAGAGCGATCATCCGCTCGCGGCCGGGTGCGAGAGCGCGGTCAGCCCGCTGGCCCGCGCGCACCACGCCGCTACCGGCGTCCTGTGCATCGCGGCCCTCTGAAGCACGCACGCGACAGCACGCTCCGCGAGACGCCTTCGCCGCGCGAGACGCGCGCGGGTTCAGCTCCCGGTCTTGATCGCTTCGAAGAAGCCGTCGTTGGCGCAGAAGGACGGCGCGTGCTCGGCCCGCTCGTGGGTCTCGAGCCAGCCGACGCAGGCGCCCTCGTGCCGGCAACCGGTGCAGCGGCGCGCGGCCTGGGCGAGCCCGAGACCCTGGCCACTCGCGGCGGCCGCGACCTCGTCGACGTCGAGGCGCACCATCATCTCCCGCATCAGGCGGGGACGATCGGCGGCGCGCGCCAGGTTCTCGATCATGCTCTTCATCGCGACGTCTCCTGTTCGACGAGGCGATGATCGGCGGGCGCGGCGGCGTCCGCCTTGATCGAGCGCAAGCTGCGGACGAACGCGTACCCGCTCCGGCGTCAGCCGGTCTCGATCTCGTGCACGGCGCGGGCGAGCAGGTCGAGCATCTGCTTGCGGATCTCGATATCGGATATCTCGGGCGGCAGGTCGGCGCGCAGCTTGTCGAAGACGTCCTCGTCGCCGGGATGGACGAGATCCGCCTTCACCACCGCACGGGCGTAGGCGTCGGCGTCCTCGCCGGACTTGCCGAGCTTCCCGGCCGCCCAGAGGCCGACCAGCCTGTCGCGGCGCGAGAGCGCCTTGAAGCGGAGCTCCTCGTCGTGCGCGAACTTGTTCTCGAAGGCGGATTCGCGGTCGTCGAAGGTGGTCATGGTCCGATCCGATGCGCAGTGAGCCGAGCGGGGCCCGTCATGACCCCTCGTGTCCGTATATCGCCCCGCGGCGCCCCGCGCCACCCGGCATCCTGCGTAGGACCGCACGCGGGGACCACGCGGCGGTGGAGAGCGTTCACCGAAGGATGAAAGGCGCGTTGTGCATCCCCATCTCTTCGGATAGGTTGCCCGCGAACGGGCGGCCCTCATTGCCGCTCGACCGCGCCCGCCTGCGTGCGTCATCGGCGGAGCGATCGAGAGCCAGGAGCCCAAGGCCTTCCCATGGATTTCAACAAACCACGGTACACGCCCATGAATCGCCGCCGTCGGATCTACGAGGGCAAGGCGAAGGTCCTGTTCGAAGGACCCGAGCCCGGTACGCTCATCCAGCACTTCAAGGACGACGCGACCGCGTTCAACGCGAAGAAGCACGAGGTCATCGACGGCAAGGGCGTGCTGAACAATCGCATCAGCGAGTTCGTGTTTCAGCACCTCAACGACATCGGCGTGCCGACGCACTTCATCCGCCGGCTCAACATGCGCGAGCAGCTGATCCGCGAGGTGGAGATCATCCCGCTCGAGGTCGTGGTGCGCAACGTCGCCGCCGGTTCGCTCGCCAAGCGGCTCGGGCTCGAGGAGGGCACGCAGCTGCCCCGCTCGATCATCGAGTTCTACTACAAGAACGACAAGCTCGACGACCCGATGGTGTCGGAGGAGCACATCACCGCGTTCGGCTGGGCCACGCCCCAGGAGATCGACGACATCATGGCGCTCGCCATCCGGGTGAACGACTTCCTGTCGGGGCTCTTCCTGGGCGTCGGCATCCGCCTCGTCGACTTCAAGATCGAATGCGGGCGCCTCTGGGAAGGCGACCTGATGCGCATCGTCGTCGCCGACGAGGTCTCCCCCGATTCGTGCCGGCTGTGGGACATGAAGTCGTCCGAGAAGCTCGACAAGGACCGCTTCCGCAAGGATCTCGGCGGCCTGATCGAGGCCTACACGGAAGTGGCCCGCCGCCTCGGCATCCTCGCCGAGACCGACGGCGTCCCGATGGGCGGCCCGCGCCTGGTGCAGTGAGGCCGGCGACCCGTCGCCGCCCCGACCCTCTCGGCGATCGCAGTCCCTGCCGCGCCCTCCGAGGCGCGGCAGGGTGCCCGTGGTCGCGGCCGACCGCGATCAGGCCGACGGCGCCTCCGCCTTGACGGCGAGCGCGTGCAGCCCGCGGTCGAACGCCTCCTTCACCGCGGCGTTGACCATGCGGTGACGCTCCACCCGGCTCTTGCCGGCGAAGGCGTCGGAGACCACCTCTATCCGGAAATGGGTCTCGCCCCCCTCCCGCCAGCCGGCATGGCCGGCGTGGAGGTGCGACTCGTCCACGACGGAGAGACGGGCCGGGGCAAGGGCCTCGGTCAGCCGCGTCTCGATCAGCGTCTTCATCGCGGGGGCGTGCGCGTCCGTCATGGTCGTCGTCCTCGTCTGCGGATGGGCGTCGTGCCCTCCCTCGCCGCGACGCGTCGTCTCGTCAAGGCCCCATCGGGGGCTTCTCGCGCCTCTTTGCCCTTGCCCGCGCGCGGTCATGGCTCATAATCACGGGATCATGGACTTGAACTCGCCCCTGTTCGACCGCATCCGGATCAAGCCGAAAGCCGCCGAGGACACCACGTCCACGGAGGCCCCGAGCTGCGAGCATCCGGGCTGCACGGGCCAGGGCCTCCACCGCGCGCCCAAGGGTCGCGGCCAGGAGGGCAAGTATTGGCGCTTCTGCATCGACCACGTGCGCGCCTACAACGCTTCGTATAATTACTTCAAGGACATGCCGGAGGAGGCGGTCGCCGCCTACCAGAAGGACTCGATCATCGGCCACCGGCCGACCTGGTCGATGGGCGCGAACGGCATGGCCCGCGAGCGCGCCGCCAAGGGCGCGCGCAAGGGTACGGGCACTGGCGCGCGCGCCGGCGCCACCTACGCGAAGGACTGGGCCTATCACGACCCGTTCGAGGTGCTGCGCGACGGCGGCGTGGGCGACACGCGCCGCGCGCCCGAGCCGCCCAAGCGCCGCTTCACCGGCCCGGTGCGCCAGGCCTTCGACGTTCTCGGCCTCGAGGAGGGCGCCGACGCGACGACGATCAAGGCCACCTACAAGGCGCTGGTGAAGCGCTTCCACCCCGATGCGCACGGCGGCGACCGCTCCTTCGAGGACCGCCTGCGCGAGATCATCCGCGCCCACGACACGCTCAAGGCCGCCGGCCTGTGCTAGGAGGCGCATCGAACCCGGATCGACGCACACGCGTCACACATGGCCTCGACGTTGCATGGAGCGGCGTCGAGGCGTAACCAGGACCGCGCGCGCGGGGGTGCGGACCCCTCGTGTCGGCGCGAGAGGTCCGCGAAGAAGAGGCGTTCATGCAGGCGAAGACCGAAACCCGAGCCGAGACGATCTCCGGCGTGCCGGACCTGAAGCTGTCCGTGCGCCAGACCTTCGGCATCGACAGCGATCTCGAGGTACCCGCCTTCTCGAGCGGCGAGGAGCACGTGCCGGAGCTCGATCCGGACTATATCTTCGATCGCGAGACGACGCTCGCCATCATCGCCGGCTTCGCCTTCAACCGCCGCGTCATGGTCACGGGCTATCACGGCACCGGCAAGTCGACGCATATCGAGCAGGTGGCCGCTCGGCTGAACTGGCCCTGCGTGCGCGTCAACCTCGACAGCCACGTCTCGCGCATCGACCTCGTCGGCAAGGACGCGATCGTGCTGAAAGACGGCAAGCAGATCACGGAGTTCCGCGACGGCATCCTGCCCTGGGCCTACCAGAACAACGTCGCGCTGGTGTTCGACGAGTACGACGCCGGCCGGCCGGACGTGATGTTCGTGATCCAGCGCGTGCTGGAGAGCTCGGGCCGGCTCACCCTGCTCGACCAGAGCCGCGTCATCCGCCCGCACCCCTCCTTCCGCCTGTTCGCCACGGCGAACACGATCGGCCTGGGAGACACGTCGGGGCTGTATCACGGCACGCAGCAGATCAACCAGGCGCAGATGGACCGCTGGTCCATCGTCACCACGCTGAACTATCTCGAGCACGACCGCGAGGTCGACATCGTGCTCTCGAAGGTGAAGTCGTGGCGGGGCACCGAGCAGGGCCGCGACACGGTCAACAAGATGGTCCGCGTCGCCGATCTCACCCGCAACGCCTTCATCAACGGGGACCTGTCCACCGTGATGAGCCCGCGCACGGTGATCACCTGGGCGGAGAACGCCGAGATCTTCGGCGATATCGGCTTCTCCTTCCGCCTCACCTTCCTCAACAAGTGCGACGAGCTCGAGCGCAATCTCGTGGCGGAGTTCTACCAGCGCTCGTTCGGCAAGGAACTGCCGGAGAGCGCCGCCAACGTCGTGCTGAGCTGAGGCCGGGCAGGGATCGCAGAGCAGGAAACGCATGGCCATCTCCAACCGCAAGCCCGGCGAGAAGAAGGAAGCCCCCAACGAGGGGATCAAGCGCTCCGTCGCCGCCTGCCTCCGCGCCATCGCGCGCCAGCCGGATCTCGAGGTCACCTATGCCTCGGACCGGCCGCTGCTGATGTCCGATCGCGCGCGGCTGCCCGAGCCGCCGCGCAAGGCCTCGTCCAACGACGTCGCGGTGATGCGCGGCCATGCGGATTCGATGGCGCTGCGGCTCGCCTGCCACGACACGGCGATGCACCGGCGTCTCACGCCGGAGGGCCAGGCGGCGCGCGCCGTGTTCGACGCCGTCGAGCAGGCGCGGGTCGAGTCGATCGGCTCGCGCCGGATGGAGGGCATGGCCGACAATCTCGACGCCATGCTGGAGGACCGCTACCACCGCGGCGGCAAGTACGAGGACATCACCGACCGCGCCGACGCGCCGATCGAGGACGCGGTGGCGCTGATGGTCCGCGAGCGGCTGACCGGGCGCAAGCCGCCCAAGGCGGCGGCGAAGATCGTCGACCTCTGGCGCGAGCACGTCGAGAGCAAGGCCGGCCGGGATCTCGACCACCTGCTCGACACGATCGAGAACCAGCGCGGCTTCGCCCGCGCGGTGCGCGACCTGCTGGTCTCCCTCGACATGGTCGAGCAGAGCGAGCTCGAGCCCGAAGAGAGCGAGGACGAGGAGCAGGAGGACGGCGAGGATCAGGGCGACGAGAGCCAGGAGGGCGAGACCGAGGAGGACGCCCAGGGCGAGCGCGCCGAGATCGAGATCTCCGACGAGGCCTCCGACGAGATGGAGGAGGGCTCGCAGGAGGCCTCCGACGGCCCCGCCGGCGAGATGCCCGAGGACGCCGAGGATGCCGACAGCGAGGAAGCCAACGAGAGCTGGCGCCCGCCTCCCCCGCGCGCCAACGAGCCGCGCACGCCGGACTACAAGGCCTATGCGACGAAGTTCGACGAGGTCGTCCATGCCGAGGACCTGTGCGACGGCGAGGAGCTGACGCGGCTGCGCGCCTATCTCGACAAGCAGCTCTCCCATCTCCAAGGCGTCGTCGGGCGCCTGGCCAACCGGCTGCAGCGGCGCCTGCTGGCGCAGCAGAACCGCTCCTGGCTGTTCGACATCGAGGAGGGCGTGCTGGACCCGGCGCGCCTGCCGCGCATCATCATGGACCCGATGACGCCGCTCTCCTTCAAGCAGGAGAAGGACACGGAATTCCGCGACACGGTGGTGACGCTGCTGCTCGACAATTCCGGCTCCATGCGCGGGCGCCCGATCACGGTGGCGGCGACCTGCGCCGACATCCTGGCGCGCACCCTCGAGCGCTGCGGGGTCAAGGTCGAGATCCTCGGCTTCACCACGCGCGCCTGGAAGGGCGGGCAGTCGCGCGAGCAATGGCTCCAGGCCGGCAAGCCGGCGAGCCCGGGCCGGCTCAACGACCTGCGGCACATCATCTACAAGTCCGCCGACGAGCCCTGGCGGCGCGCGCGGCGCAATCTCGGATTGATGATGCGCGAGGGCCTGCTCAAGGAGAACATCGACGGCGAGGCGCTCGACTGGGCGCACAAGCGCCTGCTCGCCCGCCCGCAGCAGCGGCGCATCCTGATGGTGATCTCCGACGGCGCGCCGGTCGACGATTCCACGCTGTCGGTGAATCCGGGCAACTATCTGGAGAAGCACCTGCGCTGGGTGATCGAGGAGATCGAGACGCGCTCGCCGGTGGAGCTGATCGCCATCGGCATCGGCCACGACGTCACCCGATACTATCGCCGCGCGGTGACGATCGTCGATGCCGAGGAGCTCGGCGGCGTCATGACCGAGAAGCTCGCCGAGCTGTTCGAGGACACCGGCGCGGCCCCCGCGCCCGCCCAGCGGCGCGCGGCCGGCGGACGGCGGGGCCTGCATTGAGGCGCACCCGGCGGGCGGTCCTCGCCGGGCTGGCGACGCTGGGGGTCGGGGCGCTCGCTCCGGCGCCCCGCGCCAGGGCCGACCTGCCCGGCCCCGTTCCGCTCGACGTCCGCACCTATCCGGTCCCCCATTTCGGCTCGAGCGGCCTCGTGGACGGCCTCTACGGCCGGCTGCGCTACCGCGCCGGGCTCGAGCTGCAATCCTCGCAGCCGGCCTTCGGCGGCTTCTCGAGCCTCGTGCGTCTCGACGACGGCGCCTCTCTGCGCGTCGTCAGCGATCACGGCTACTGGCTGGCGGCCGACCTCGTGCGCGGGGCGCGCGGCGAGATCGTCGACATCGCCGACGCCATGCTCGCGCCGCTGCTCGGGGCCGACGGCGCGCTTCTCTGGCGCAACGGCCTCTACGATGCGGAAGCGCTCACGCTCGACGGCGCGATCGCCTATGTCGGCTTCGAGCAGGAACAGGTGGTCTATCGCTACGACATCCGCGCTGGCGTCTCCGGGCCGGGCGAGCGCGTCCTCGCCCCCGCCTCGGTCCGCGCCGCGCTCGACCTCTGGCCGGCCAACAAGGGGATCGAGAGCCTCTTCGTCGCCCGCGCGCCCTCCCCGCTCGCGGGATCGCTGATCGCGATCGCCGAGCGGTCCCGTCGTGGACCGGACGCCGCGACGGCCGGCATCGTCCTCGCGGGTCCCGGCGCCGGCGCGACCTTCGAGGTCGCCCGCTCCGAGGATTTCGAGATCACCGACGCCGCCGTCCTTCCCGGCGGGGACGTCCTGCTGCTCGAGCGGCGCTATTCGCTGGTCGGAGGCGTCGCCGCGCGGATCCGGCGCGTGGCCGCCGCCGACATCGCCCCCGACGCCGTGTTGGACGGCCCCGCGATCTTCGAGGCCGACTGGACGAACGCGATCGACAACATGGAGGGCCTCGCCGTCCATCGCGGCCCGGCCGGCGAGACGCTGCTGACGCTCGTCTCCGACGACAATTTCTCCATGTTCCAGCGCACGCTGCTGCTGGAATTCGAGCTGGTGGACGGCTGAGCGGCGCGTCGGCGCATCGGGAATAGCTTTCGCCGCGCGACGCGATAGGCTAGGCGGGCAGCGGTTCACGGGGCGCACGTCATGATCGCGGGGTGGGCGGTGGTCGTCACCGCCCTGGTCTATCTCTCCCTCCTCTTCGCCGTCGCCCATTGGGGCGACCGGGCGGGCTCGAAGCTCGTCTCCGGCGGAGCGCGGCCGTGGATCTACGCCCTGGCGCTGGCGGTCTACTGCACGTCGTGGACGTTCTACGGCTCGGTGGGTCTCGCCTCGCGCTCGGGGCTCGACTTCCTGGCGATCTACGTCGGCCCGATCCTGGTCTTCGCCTTCGGCCATCGCATCCTGACGCGCATCGTGCGCATCGCCAAGGAGCAGAACATCACCTCGGTGGCCGACTTCGTCGCGGCGCGCTACGGCAAGTCGGAGCGCGTGGCGGCGATCGTCTGCCTGATCGCCGTGGTCGGCTCGCTGCCCTACATCGCGCTCCAGCTCAAGGCGGTCTCCTCCTCGCTCGACGTCTTCCTCGCCGCCGACGAGACGATGGCCTACGCGCGCACGAGCTTCCCGATCTTCGGCGACCTCGCCTTCGTCGTGGCGGTGACGCTCGCCTTCTTCGCTGTGGGCTTCGGCACGCGCCACGCCGACGCGACCGAGCACCAGGACGGGCTCGTGCTCGCGATCTCGCTCGAGAGCGTGGTCAAGCTCGTGGCCTTCCTCGCGGTGGGCTGGTGGGTGGTCGCCGTCGTCTTCGGCGGCATGGACGGGCTCGTCGAGCGCCTCTTCGCCGCCCAGGGCGGGGTTGAGGGCGGGGGCGCGAGCCCGGTCGAGGCGCTCTTCGCGCAGACCTCGGGCATCGGCTCCCTGCTGACGCTGACGCTCCTGTCGGCTTTCGCCATCGTGATGCTTCCGCGCCAGTTCCACATGGGCGTCGTCGAGAACCGCGAGCCGGACGACCTGCGCCGCGCCGCCTGGCTCTTCCCGCTGTACCTCGTGCTGATCAACATCTTCGTCATTCCCAACGCCATCGCCGGACGCGAGGCCTTCGCGCCCGGCTCCGTCGACGGGGACATGACCGTGCTGGCGCTGCCCATCGCCGAGGGGGCGGGCGCGATCGCGCTCGTGGCCTTCATCGGCGGGCTTTCGGCGGCGACGGCGATGGTCATCGTCGAGTCGGTCGCCCTCGCCATCATGATCTCGAACCACCTCGTCATCCCGCTCGTGCTGCGCCGCCGCAGCGCCTTCCCCGGCGGGGGCGAGAGCGCGAGCGAGCGCGGCGGCGTGCCGGACGATCTCGGCGGCTTCGTTCTCGTGGTGCGCCGCATCTCGATCGTCGCGATGATCATGCTCGCCTACCTGTACTACAGGGCGGCCGGCGACGCGGCACTGGCGGCGATCGGGCTCCTCGCCTTCGCGGCGCTGGCGCAGATCGCTCCGGCCTTCATCGGCGGGCTCGTCTGGCGGCGCGGCACGGCGGCGGGGGCGGCGGCGGGGCTCACGGTGGGCTTCCTGGTCTGGGCCTACACGCTGCTCCTGCCCTCCATCGCCTGGCATTCGCCGGTCTTCGACGACCTCCTGGCGAACGGCCCCTTCGGCATCGCGGCGCTGCGGCCGACCGCGCTCATCGGCGTGGCGATGCCCGAACTGACCCACGGCGTCGTCTGGAGCCTGGGGCTCAACATCGCCGCCTACGTACTGATCTCGCTGTCGCGCCCGATGACGGCGCTCGAGCGCCTGCAGGCGGCGGCCTACATGCCGGCGACCGATGCGCCGGCCGCCCCGAGCTTCCGTTTCTTCCGCGCCGCCGTGACCGTCGACGACCTGCGCGCGTCCGTCGCGCGCTATCTCGGCGAGGAACGCGCCAACCGCTCCTTCGAGGGCTTCGCCTCGGCGCGCGGCGCGACGCTCGACCGCACGGCGCAGGCCGACATCCACCTCCTGCGCTACGCCGAGCACCTCCTCGCCTCGGCGATCGGGGCGGCCTCGGCGCGCCTCGCGCTGTCGCTCGTGCTCAAGCGCCGCAACGTCTCGACGCGCGACGCGCTGAAGCTCCTCGACGACGCCTCCGCCGCGATCCAGGCGAACCGGGACCTGCTCCAGCACGCCCTCGACCACGCCCGCCAGGGCATTACCGTGCTCGATTCGGGCCTGCACATCCTGTGCTGGAACCAGGCCTTCGTGGACCTCTATGAGCTGCCGCCGGAATTCGTGCGCGTCGGCGTCTCGCTCGACGACATCATCCGCTTCAACGCGAGCCGCGGCTCCTACGGGCCGGGCGTACGCGAGCAGCAGATCGCGGCGCGCATCCACAGCTTCATCCACGAGACGGAGCCCGTGCGCCTGCGCCTCTACCCACGCGAGCGCGTCATCGAGATCCGAACGACGCCCCTGCCCGACGGCGGCTTCGTCACGACCTACACCGACGTGACCGAGGCGGTCGCGGCCGAGGAGGCGCGCGCGCGCAACGCGGAGGAGCTCGAGCGCCGCGTCGCAGAGCGGACGGAGGAGCTCACCCGCCTCAACGAAGCGCTGATCCGCGCCAAGGCCGAGGCCGACGAGGCCAACGCCTCCAAGACCCGCTTCCTCGCCGCCGCCTCGCACGACATCCTCCAGCCGCTCAACGCCGCGCGCCTCTACGCCACCTCGCTGGTGGAGCGCGACCGGGGGGCCGGCGACGCGACGCTGGCGGAGAACGTCGACGCCTCGCTCGACGCAGTCGAGGAGATCCTCACCGCGCTTCTCGACATCTCGCGCCTCGACACCGGGGCGATGAAGCCGCAATGGTCGAGCTTCCGGCTCGACGAGATGCTCCGTCAGCTCCAGCGCGAGTTCGAGCCGGTCGCCGCCGAGAAGGGCCTGCGCCTGCGCTTCGTCGCGCCCTCGCTCACCGTGCGCTCGGACCGGCGCCTGTTGCGGCGGCTGCTGCAGAACCTGATCTCGAACGCCATCAAGTACACCCCGTCGGGCGCGGTCCTCGTCGGCGCGCGGCGCCAGGGCGGGCGGCTGCGGCTGGATGTCCTGGACACCGGGCTCGGCATCCCGCAGTCGAAGCAGCGCATCGTCTTCCGCGAGTTCCAGCGGCTCGACCAGGGCGCCAAGGTGGCGCGCGGCCTGGGCCTCGGGCTGTCCATCGTGGAGCGCATCGCCCGCGTGCTCGACCACAAGCTCCACCTCCAGTCGGAGAGCGGGCGCGGCTCGCGCTTCTCGGTGCTTCTGCCCGTGGTCGCGCCGCTGCCCGCGATGATCCATCCGATGGAGGCGCCGGTCGCGCCGGCGACGCCGCTCACGGGCCTGCGGGTGCTCGCCATCGACAACGAGCCGGCGATCCTGGAAGGCATGCGCGTGCTGCTCGGCGGCTGGGGCTGCCACATGATCACGGCCGGCTCGCTGAAGGAGGCGACCGAGAAGCTGCGCGCGCTGCCGGCCCCGCCGGAGGTGATCATCGCGGACTACCACCTCGACGAAGGCACCGGCATCGAGGCCATCGCCGCCCTGCGCTGGAAGCTCGGCGGCGCTCTCCCCGCGGTGCTGCTCACCGCGGACAGGACCCTGCCCGTACGCGACGAGGCGACGGGCAAGGGCATTCACGTCCTCAACAAGCCGCTGAAGCCGGCGGCCCTGCGGGCGCTGCTCACGCGCTGGCGCGCCGAGCGGCGCGCCGCCGCCGAGTGAGAGGCGGCGGCGCCGCCGGGCTCAGGCCGCCACGCGGGCGAGGAAGCGCTCGATCTCCTGCTCCAGCCGAGCCGACGCCGCGGAGACCGCGCGCGTCGTCTCCTGCACCGCCGACGCCGTCTCGCGCGTGCGCTCGGCCGAGCCGGAGACGGCGCCGAGGCCGGTCGTGATGTCGTCGGTGCCACGGGCGGCGTGCTGGACGGTGCGGGAGATCTCGGCGGTGGCCGCGCCCTGCTGCGTCATGGCCGAGGCGATCGCGACCGTCGCGCCGTTGATCTCGCGCATCCGCTCCGTGATCTGACGGATCGCGCCGACGGCGCCCTCGGTCGAGTCCTGGATGCCGTCGATCTGCTTGGCGATCTCCTCCGTCGCCTTGGCGGTCTGGGTGGCGAGCGTCTTCACCTCGGCCGCGACCACCGCGAAGCCCTTGCCGGCTTCGCCGGCGCGCGCCGCCTCGATGGTCGCGTTGAGCGCGAGCAGGTTCGTCTGGTCGGCGATGGACCGGATCAGGTCCACCACGTCGCCGATGCGCTGGGCCGCCTCGGCGAGGCCGGCGATGCGCACGTTGGTGGCCTCGGTGTCCTCGAGCCCGCGCTCGGCGACGGACTTGGCGCGCTCGAGCTGGCCGCCGATCTCGGAGATCGAGGAGGCGAGCTGCTCGGCCGCGCTCGCCACGGTGGCGACGTTGGAGGCGGTCTCCTGCGAGCCGGCGGCGGCCGTGCCGATGGCGCCGCTCGCCTGCTCGGACACCGCCGTCATGTCGTCGGCGCGCGCGCGCAGCCCGTCGGTCTCGCCGCTCAGCGCAGCCATGACCTCGGACGAGGCGCTGCGGAACTCGGCGATCGCGGCCTCGACCGAAGCGCGTCGCTCCTGGTCGGCGGCGCGCGCCGTTTGGCGCTCGGCTTCGAGCGCGGCCGCCTCGACCATGCGCTCACGCAACACGCCGACCGCGCGGGCCACCGCACCGATCTCGTCGCGGCGCTCGGCGAAGGCGATCTCGCCCTGCGTGTCGCCGTCGGCCAGCGCGCCGACGCGGCTCGCGATCGTCTCGAGGGGCTTGAACATGCGTCGTGCGACGAGCGTCGCGGCGACGAGGACGGCGAACGCGAGCACGACGGCGACGACGAGCATGCCCGTCAGCGCCTCGCGCTGGACGGCTTCGAAGCTCTCGTTCGGCAGGCCGATGAAGAGGATGCCGTTGACCGCCCCCGTCTGCGAGACGGTCGGCTGGTAGATCGTCAGGTAGTCGCGCCCGAAGAGGGTGGCCGGCCCGACATAGGTGTCGCCGCGGCGCACGACCGCCTGCGCCGGATGATCGACGGTCAGGTAGGTGCCGGTGGCGCGCTCGCCGTCCTCCTTGCGCAGGTTGGTCGAGCGGCGCACGAAATTCTGCTGTTGCGGATCGAAGGCGAAGACGGTGGCGACGCCGCCGGTCATCTGCGTCGTCAGGTCGACGACGGCGTGGTCCTCGAAGGCCAGGAGATCGGGCGCCACCGCACGGGTCACCGCACCGTCGGAGATCGAAACCTGCGCGTCCGGTGCGCGCTCGGAGAAAACGAGGCCCAGCGTGCGCAGGTGCAGCGCGCCCTCGGCGTACTCCTTCTTCTGCATCTGGCCGGAGATCTCGCGCGCGGCGAACGTCCAGATACCGCCTGCCGTAACGGCGATCGCGAGAAAAACCAGAACGAGCATTTTGGAAGACAGTGTTATCCCGAGCCGCATCTCCGGCACCCCTTTCAGAATAGAGTGGTTGGACAATGGGTTAAATTCCTAAACAAGCTCATAATGTGTCGCTTGTACAGTAAGGACCGCGACCTCCAAAGCAAAAGCAGATCTTTCCGCGAGCTTAATTCACGCTTCCGGTCGCGATGGCCCGATGAGGACAAGCCTCGCCCAAGCCCCTCGCCCGAGCCGCGGGCTCACCCCTCCCCGCCGCGGTCTCGGATCAGGCCCTCCTGCGCCACGGACGCGACCAGCACGCCGTCTCTCGTGTAGATCGAGCCGCGCGAGAAGCCGCGCCCGCCCGACGCCGAGGGGCTCTCCTGGGCATAGAGCAGCCATTCGTCCGCGCGAAACGGGCGGTGGAGCCACAGCGCGTGGTCGAGGGACGCCGCCTGGATCGAGCGCTGGAACACGCTCCGTCCGTGGGGGATCAGCGAGGTGTCGAGCAGCGTCATGTCGGAGGCGTAGGCGAGTGCGCAATCGTGCACCGCCTGATCGTCCGGGAGCCGCCCCGTGGTGCGGATCCAGACGTGGAAGCGCGCCGGCAGGGGCTCGGTCCCCGCCTCGCGGGGGAGGTAGCGCTCGAGCTCGACGGGGCGCAGCTCGATCGGCCGCTCGCGCTCGAAATAGGCGCGCGCGGCGGGGTCCATCAGCGGCATGATGCGCGCGCGCATCTCGTCCTCGCCCGGCAGCGCCTCCGGCGGGAGCACGTCGGGCATCGTCGCCTGGTGATCGAGCCCGCCCTCTCGCTTCTGGAAGGAGGCGGACATGGAGAAGATCGCCCGCCCGTGCTGGATCGCCACCACCCGGCGCGTGGCGAAGGAGCGACCGTCGCGGATCGGGTCGACCTCGTAGACGATCGGCGCCTTCGGGTCGCCCGGCAGCAGGAAGTAGGCGTGCATCGAATGGGCCTGGAGCCCCTCCACCGTGCCCGTCGCGGCCACCAGCGCCTGGCCGATCACCTGGCCGCCGAAGACGCGCTGCCAGCCCACGTTGGGGCTGCGGCCACGGAACAGGTTGTTCTCCAGCCGCTCGAGGTCGAGAATCTCCAGAAGCTCTGCGACGGCGCGCGCCATGTGATAGGACCCTGTCTCGAAGGGCGCGTCCGTGGACGCGCGACGGCGGCATGTGAGGCGCCCCCGCGCGGCAGGTCAAGCGCGTGCGCACGCGGATGCCCGACGGGCGTCGGAGAGCCGAGCGAGAGGAGGGTGACATGTCTGAGAGCGGCTGGCGGATCGGGATCGCGGGGGGCGGGATCGTCGGGCTGGCGCTGGCGCTGGCGGTGAAGCGCGCCGCGCCCGCGGGCGCCGAGGTCGTCCTGTGCGATCCGGCGCTCGCGCGCGACCCCGCGACGGATCGGCGCGCCTACGCGATCGCCGCGGCGAGCCGCCGCATGCTGTCGGCGCTCGACGTCTGGGCGGCGGTCGCCGGGCAGGCGCAGGAGATGCGCGAGATGGCGATCACCGACAGCCACCTCGCCGACCCGGTGCGCCCGGTGTTCCTCGAGTTCGGCCACGAGGCGGATCGCGGCGAGGGCGGCGAGCCCTTCGCGCACATGGTGGAGGGCGCGGCCCTCGCGCGCGCGCTTCGCGACGCCTGCGGGCATGCCGGCGTCGAGCTCGTCGAGTCGGGCGTCCGCCGCGCGGTTCCCGAGACCGGCGGCGGCGCCGTCCAGGCCCGCCTGACAGACGGGCGGGACCTGCGGCTCCATCTCGTCTGCGCCGCCGACGGCAAGCGCTCGCGCCTGCGCGAGAGCGCGGGCATCGGCTGGAGCGGCTGGACCTATCCGCAATCCGGCCTGACCGCGATCATCGGGCACGCCCGCGACCACGAGGGCCGCGCCGTGCAGCACTTCCTGCCGTCGGGCCCCTTCGCCATGCTGCCGCTGACGCGAGGCGGGTCGCTCGGGCATCGCTCCGCGATCGTGTGGTCGGAACGGCGCGAGACCGTGTCGCACATGCTCGCGCTCGATCCCGATTTCCTGCTCGAGGAGATCGAGCGGCGCTTCGGCCTGGAACTCGGCGAGATCGCGCTGGAGACGCCGGTCGAGGCCTTCCCGCTCGAGTTCGGCATCGCGCGCAGCTTCGTGGCGGAGCGCCTGGCGCTCGTCGGGGACGCGGCCCACGTCATTCATCCCATCGCCGGCCAGGGCCTCAACCTCGGGCTGAAGGACGCCGCCGTGCTGGCGGAGGAGATCGTCGCGGCGGTGCGGCTGGGCATGGACCCCGGCGCGGCCGACGTGCTCGAGCGCTACCAGCGCGCGCGCCGGGCGGACGCACTGGCGATGGGCGTCGTCACGGACGCGCTCAACCGCCTGTTCTCGAACGACGTGCCGCCGGTGCGCATGCTGCGCGACCTCGGGCTCGGCCTCGTCGACCGGATGCCGGCCGCCAAGCGCTTCTTCATGCGCGAGGCGGCGGGCGTGCCGAAGGCCGGCGGCCCGCGGCTGCTGCGCGGCGAGGCTCTCTGAGGGGGCGCCCGTGCCGACGAGGCTCGACGCGACGAACGCAAACGCCGCGCCCCGAGGGGCGCGGCGTCCTTTCTTTCCGGGTGAAGCCCGGTGGCGCCGATCAGGCGCGGCCCGCGCCCGCGAACTCGGGGTAGGCCTCGACGCCCACCTCGATCTTGTCGAGCCCGGCCATCTCCTCTTCCTTGGAGACGCGCAGGCCACCGGCCATCTTGAGCACGTACCAGACGATCGCGGAGGCGACGAAGGCGAAGGCGCCGATCGAGACCACGCCGATGAACTGCGTGACGAAGCTCGTGCCCTCGGTCGACAGCGGAACCACCATCGTGCCCCAGATGCCGGCGAGCAGGTGGACCGGGATCGCGCCCACCACGTCGTCGATCTTGAGCTTGTCGAGCAGCGGCACCGCGAAGACCACGATCGCGCCGCCGACCGCGCCGATCAGGATCGCGAGCGGAACGGAGGGGTCGAGCGGGCCGGCGGTGATCGAGACGAGACCGGCCAGCGCGCCGTTGAGCGCGATGGTGAGATCGACCTTCTTGTAGACGATCTGGCAGAGGATCATCGCGGCCACCACGCCCGCCGCCGCGGCGAGGTTGGTGTTCATGAAGATCTTGGCCACCGCCGAGGCGTCGGTGATCGTGCCCAGGGCGAGCTGGGAGGCGCCGTTGAAGCCGAACCAGCCGAGCCAGAGGATGAACGTGCCGAGCGTCGCGAGCGGCATGGAGGAGCCCGGCAGCGGCATCACCTTGCCGTCGGCCGTGTACTTGTCGGCGCGCGCGCCGATGATGAGCGCGCCCGCGAGCGCGGCCCAGCCGCCGACCGAGTGCACCAGCGTCGAGCCGGCGAAGTCGGAGAAGCCCATCTCGTAGAGCCAGCCGGCGCCCCACTGCCAGGAGCCGGTGATCGGGTAGATGACGCCCGTGAGCACCGCCACGAAGATGAAGAACGGCCACATCTTCGTGCGCTCGGCGATGGTGCCGGAGACGATCGAGGCCGTGGTGGCGCAGAACACCATCTGGAAGAACCAGTCGGAGGCCGCGGCGTAGCCGTCGCCGGCCACTTCCGCGTCTGGCGCCGGGATCGACTTGGGCGTGAAGGAGCCGAAGAAGCCGCCGTCGACGCCGTCGTACATGAGGTTGTAGCCGACCACCCAGAACATCAGGCCGGCGATCGAGTAGAGGCCGATGTTCTTGAGGCACTGCATGGAGACGTTCTTCGAACGCACCATGCCGGCCTCGAGCATGGCGAAGCCGGCGGCCATCCACATCACGAGGAAGCCGCCGATCAGGAACAGCAGCGTGTTGAAGACGAAGGCGGTGTCGCCGGCGAGGGCGTACTCGACCGCTTCCGCGGCTTCGGGGGCCGCGGCGTCCTGCGCGACGGCCGCGGTGGCGAGCACGACGAGCGCGAGCGTCGCGGCGGCCGCCTTGGTCAGGATGGAAGGCATCATTCGGAAAACTCCTCCGATTGTCTCAACGAGCGGATCGCATCGGGGCGCTCAGAGCGCGTCCGTGTCGGTCTCGCCGGTGCGGATCCGGACCGCCTTCTCGAGCGGCATGACGAAGATCTTGCCGTCACCGATCTGGCCGGTGCGGGCGGCATTGGCGATCGCCTCGATGGCCGAGGCGACGAGGTCGGCGGACACCGCCACCTCGATCTTGATCTTGGGCAGGAAGCTCACGGCGTATTCCGCGCCGCGGTAGATTTCGGTGTGTCCCTTCTGCCGGCCGTAACCCTTCACCTCGGTCACGGTCAGGCCGTGCACGCCGAGAGCGGTGAGCGCATCGCGCACCTCTTCCAGCTTGAACGGCTTGATGACGGCCATCACGATCTTCATGGGCGAGCCCCCTTTCGATCCCGGCGGCTGTCCCGCCGGCCGGTTGCGCGAACCACGGGGCGCGTCGACGCCCCGCTCGGTCACGGCTCGTTAATCAAGGGCCGTGCCAAGTCGGGCGCGCGGGTACGGGAAAAGACGAATCACTCCGGCTGGGCCGCCCGCGAAGCCGGTCTACGCGGCGATCGGCCCGCCGGCGCCCCTCGCGGAGGGTGCGCCGCAACACGAGTTCGGCGCCGGATCACAACCGTTGCGCCCGAATGCCTCCGAAATGGACGCGCCCGTGATGGACAAATCCGATCGGCGCTCATAGATCGCCCCATTCTTAGGCATTTGCGCATATGAGCGGCAAATTCGGTGGCGTGCGAACCGAACGCATCGCCCGCTCGTCGTCCGGCCCCGATTTCTCCGGCAGATGCGAACGAGCGGCACACGCGGTAACGGCAGTTAAACGGCTATCTCGTCTGATGGGGAGCATGATCGACGTCCTCGGCCTCCCACCCCGGCAATGACCCGTCCCTCGCCCAGAGCGGAAGCCGCTCGTCTCGACGCCATCGACGCGCTGCGCCTCGTCGGCGCCGCACCCGACGCGCAGCTCGCAGCCGCCTGCCGCACGGCCGTGCGCCTCTTCGATGCGCCGATCGCGCTCGTCTCGCTGATCGACGGGGACCGGCAATGGCTCGCGGCCCGGTGCGGGCTCGACCTGGAGAGCCTGCCGCGCGGTGAAACGCCGTGTGCGCATCTGCTCGCCGGCGGCGCGACGCTCGTCGTCGAGGACGTGGCGGACGACCCGCGCTTCCGGGACGGCCCCCTCGTCCTCGGCGCGCCGGGCATGCGCTTCTATGCCGGCGCGCCCCTGGCGCTGGAGCCGGGCCTCGTCGTCGGAACGCTGTGCGTGATCGACACGAAGCCCCGGCCGTTTCCGGTGGACGCCGTGGACGCCCTGCGCGACCTCGCCGAAATGGTCGCCGGGCGGCTGCGGTTCCATCGGGCGCAGGCGGCGGCCGAGGCCAGCGACGCGGCGCGCCGGGCGAGCGAGAGCGTGATCGCCCGCCAGAAACTCCAGCTCACCCGCCGCACCCGCGAGATCGGGCGCCGCCGAGCGCTCCTGCGCCACACGGTCGAGAGCATGGACCAGGGGCTGCTCATGGTCGACGGGACCGGGGTGATCCGCGTCTGGAACCAGCGCGCGCTCGATCTCCTGGGCCTGCCCGCGTCGGTGATGAAGGGCTCGCCGACCTTCGAGTCGATCCGGCGCCATCAATGGGAGCAGGGCGAATTCGCCACGACGCCGACCGCGCTCGTCTCGCTCTTCGGCAAGTCGGGTCTTCAGGTCGACGAGCTCTGCTACGAGCGCGAGAGGCCCAACGGGACCGTGCTGGAGGTGAGGACCGTCGCGCTGCCCGACGGCGCCGCGGTGCGCACCTACACCGACGTGACCGCCCGCAAGCGGGCCGCGGCCGAGCTCGCAGCCAGCGAGAGCCGCTACAGGTCGCTCGCCGAGGCGCTGCCGCAGAAGGTCTACGTCACGGACCGTGACGGCCGAATCACCTACGCCAATGCTCACGTCACCGAGTATTTCGGTGAGGGAATCGAGACGATCGAGGCCCGCAGCCGCCTGCGCCACCCCGACGACGCGGCTCGCCTCGAGACGGCCCGCGCTAGAGCTCTGCGGGACGGGACCGGGATCGAGACGATCGAAGCCCGCCTGCGTCGCGCCGCCGACGGCGCCTTCCGGTGGCACCGGCTCCAGATGACCCCGATCCGCCGCGGCGCGGACGGGCGCGTCGAGGAATGGCTGCACACCATGCTCGACATCGACGACATCATCCGCGCCGAACGGGACCTCCACGAGAAGGCCCAGGCGCTGCGGGTGACGAACGACCGCCTGCAGCTCGCGCTCGAGACGTCGGGGGTCGGCCTGTGGGACTGGGACGTCGCGACCGGCGCCGTGTGGGCGAGCGACGGCTCGCGCCGCCTGCTCGGGTCGGCTGCGGACGGGCATGCGCCGACCTTCGAGGCGTGGGCGGCGCTCGTTCATCCCGACGACCTGCCCGCGGCCTGGGAGCGCCTCCGCATCCACCTCGCGGGCAGGACGTCGCACCTCGAGGCCGAATACCGGATCAGGCGCGACGACGCGAGCTGGCGCTGGATCCAGTCCCGCGGCCGCGTCGTCGCCCGCGACGCGAACGGCCGCGCCACGCGCATGATCGGCGTTCATTCGGACATCACCGAGCGCAAGGAGGCCGAGCGGCGCGAGGCCCACCGGGCCCGCCACGACGCGCTGACCGGCCTGCCCAACCGCACCCTCCTCGACGAGCGCCTCGCCCAGGCGCTCTGGGCCTTCGAGCGCCAGGGCCGGCCGGTCGCGGTCCTGTGCCTCGACCTCGACCGCTTCAAGTCCGTCAACGACATGCTCGGGCATGCGGTCGGCGACGCGCTGCTCAGCGAGGTCGCCCGGCGGCTGCGCGCAGCGGTGCGGGCGCAGGACACGGTCGCGCGCCTGGGCGGCGACGAGTTCGCTGTCGTCCAGGTCGGCGTGCCGCAGCCGGAGGGGGCACGCGCCCTCGCGGCGCGCCTCATCGAGAGCCTCGCCGAGCCGATGCGGATCGGCGAGCACGAGATCTGCGTCGGCACCAGTATCGGCATCGCGCTGGCGGACCGCGACTGCCGCGACCCCAAGGCGCTGCTGCTCAACGCCGACGTCGCCCTCTACCGGGCCAAGGACGAGGAGCGCAACGCCTTCCGGCTCTACGAGCCGGACATGGACGCCGCCGCGGCGGACCGGCGGGCGCTCGAGCTCGACCTGCGCGGGGCGCTGGCGCGGCGCGAGTTCACGCTGCATCTCCAGCCGGTCCTGACGCTCGAGAGCGGCGCGATCTCGGGCTACGAGGCCCTGGTGCGCTGGCGCCATCCGACGCGCGGGCTCGTCTCGCCGGGAGAGTTCATCCCGATCTGCGAGCAGACGGGCATGATCGCGGCCCTGGGCGACTGGGTCCTGCGGGAGGCCTGCGTCATCGCGGCCGGCTGGCCCGATCCGGTGCGGATCGCGGTCAACGTCTCCGCGGTGCAGTTGCGCCGCGCCGACTTCACGGCGGGCGTCGTCTCGGCGCTCGCCCATGCCGGCCTCGCCCCGCACAGGCTCGAGCTCGAGGTCACGGAGACGGTGCTGATGCAGGACGGCGAGCGCGTGCTCGGGACCCTGCGCACCCTGCGCCAGCTCGGCGTGCGCATCGCGCTCGACGATTTCGGCACCGGCTACTCGTCGCTGAGCTACCTGTCGCGCTTCAGCTTCGACAAGATCAAGATCGATCGCTCGTTCGTGAGCAACATCGAGGACGGCGACACCGCGGCGATCGTGCGCGCCGTCGTCGATCTCGGCGCGCGCTGGGGAAGCGCGATCACGGCGGAGGGAATCGAGACATCCGGGCAGCTCGAGCGCGTGCGCGCGGAAGGGTGCCACGAGGCGCAGGGCTACTACATCGGCATGCCGCGGCCCGCGGAGGACTGGCTCCGCGAGGCGCGACGGGCGAACGCGGCGCGCAGCCCGGCGATGAAGACGCGGATCGCATTCGGCGGCCGATGATGGGATGATGCGCGGGTGCCGGGCCGCGCGAGGGAGGGACCGAGGTGACGACGAACGTGTTCACGGGCTGCATGCCGGCCTTGATGACGCCCTGCACGGCGGACCGCCGGCCCGATTACGACGCGCTGGTGGCGACGGCGCGCGAGCTCGTCGCGGCGGGCATGTCGGCGGTGGTCTATTGCGGATCGATGGGCGACTGGCCCCTGCTCACCGACGCGCAGCGCATGGAGGGCGTGGCCCGCCTCGCCGCCGCCGGCGTGCCGGTGGTGGTGGGCACCGGCGCGGTCGACACCCGCGAGGCGGTGGCCCATGCCCGCCATGCCGCGCAGGTGGGCGCGCTCGGTCTGATGGTGATCCCGCGGGTCCTGTCGCGCGGGACCTCGGCCGCGGCGCAGAAGGCGCATTTCGAGGCCGTGCTCTCCGCCGCGCCCGATCTGCCCGCGGTGATCTACAACAGCCCCTATTACGGCTTCGCCACGCGGGCCGACCTGTTCTTCGCCCTGCGCGCGGCGCATCCCAACCTCGTGGGGTTCAAGGAGTTCGGCGGGCCCGCCGACCTGCGCTACGCGGCCGAGACCATCACCTCGCAGGACGACGCGGTGAGCCTGATGATCGGCGTGGATACGGCCGTCTACCACGGTTTCGTCGCCTGCGGGGCCGACGGCGCCATCACCGGAATCGGCAACGCCCTGCCCCGGGAGGTGCTGCATCTCGTGGCGCTGTGCCGGAAGGCGGCCCAGGGCCATGCCGAGGCGCGGATGCGCGCGCGCGAGCTCGACGAGGCCATGCACGTCCTGTCGAGCTTCGACGAGGGGCCGGACCTGGTGCTCTACTACAAGCACCTGATGGTGCTGAACGGGAACGAGGCCTACCGCCTGCATTTCAACGAGAGCGACGCGCTCGGCGAGTCGCAGCGCCGCTACGCCGAGCGCCACTACGCGCTGTTCCGCGCCTGGTACGCGGACTGGTCGCGCCAGGGCGGCGTGATCGCCGAATGCGCGTAATCGACGGCGATCCGGTCTCGAGAGGGTAGCGCCATGAAGATCACCGCCATCACCGTGTACCAGGTCGACCTGCCGCTGAAGGAAGGGCGCTACAGCTGGTCGAACGGCAACTTCGTGGAGGTGTTCGACTCGACGATCGTCGAGATCGAGACCGACGAGGGGCTGAAGGGTCACGCCGAATGCTGCCCGCTGGGTTCGGCCTATCTGCCGTCCTTCGCGCGCGGGGTGCGCGCGGGGCTCGCCGAGCTGGCGCCGCACCTGATCGGCGCCGATCCCCTCAACATCGGGCGGATCAACCGGACCATGGACGCCGCGCTGCGGGGGCACCCCTACGCCAAGGCCCCCATCGACATCGCCTGCTGGGATCTGCTGGGCAAGGCGACGGGCCTGCCGCTCTACACGCTGCTGGGCGGCGCGGCGCAGGACGACGTCGTGCTCTATCGCGCCATCAGCCAGGACGCGCCGGACGTGATGGCGAAGAAGATCGAAGGCTACGCCGCCGAGGGCTACACCAAGTTCCAGCTCAAGGTCGGGGGCGACGCCAACGACGACATCGCTCGCATTCACGCCACCCGCGCGGTGCTGCGCCCCTCGGACCTGCTGGTGGCCGACGCCAATACCGGCTGGACACGGCACGAGGCGGCGCGCGTCGTGGCGGCGGTCTCGGCGCTCGACGTCTATATCGAGCAGCCGTGTGCGACCTACGAGGAATGCGTCTCGATCCGGCGCCGCACCGGCCTGCCCTTCGTGCTGGACGAGGTGATCGACGGCGCCGGCACGCTGGTGCGCGGCATCGCCGAGGACGCAATGGACGTGATCAACCTCAAGATCTCCAAGGTGGGCGGGCTCACCCGGGCGCGGCTGATGCGGGATCTGTGCGTCGAGCACGGCATCCCGATGACGATCGAGGACACCTGGGGCGGCGACATCACCACCGCCGCCATCGCCCATCTCGCGCGCTCCACGCCCGCCGAGTTCACCTTCTCGGCAACCGACTTCAACAGCTACGGCACGGTGGACATCGCCGAGGGCGCGCCCAGGCGCGTCGACGGCCGGATGACCGCGCCCGACCGACCGGGGCTCGGCATCGCGCCGATCTACGACGCCCTGGGCGCGCCCGTCGCCCACTACGCCTGAGGCCCGCCACGCGCGCCGCCCGCCGCTTTCTCGACCGATGAGGGGTCGGCGCACTGGACCAGCGGCGCCGGGACGGGCAGGAGAGCAGGCGTGATAGAGAGAAAGAGAGACGCCCAATGAGTGCCGACACGATCGAGGCGGTGACCGAGGACATCTACAAGGCGCTGGCGAACGACAACGAGGACATCGATCATCACATCGCCCGCCTCAAGGCGGCGCTCGCGCAGGCCGGCGAAAAGCAGGCGAAATTCGACCCGGCGCGGCTCGCCCAGAACAACCGCTCCGGCCGCAAGACGATGCAGTCCTACTTCAAGAAGCGCGGCGTCACGGTGGTGTTCGACTAGGCGGCGGCGCCGACGGCGCGTCGAGGAGCCGCTCCGCACGCTCGGCCGCGCGAAGCCCCGACCCTGCGGCGGCCTCCATGTTGGGGAATTCGAGATAGTCGCCCGCCAGCAGAAACGGCCCGTCGACGGCGTCGAGCGCCGGCTGCAGGCGCGACCGTCCCGGAGCCGCGAAGGGCGCGCCCGCCCGCCATTTCGAGACCGCCACGTCGCGCACGCGACCGCGCGTCTCGGGAAACCGCGTCTCGAGATCCTCGAGCCAGCGCGAGACCAGGGTCGGCTCCTCCTCTTCGATGCCGCGAGAGGCCCCGCGCGCGCCCCGGAAGAGCATCACCGAATGCCCGTTTCGCTCGCGCCGCATCGCATCGTGGTTGAACAGGACCGAGAAGCCGAGATCGGGCGTGGCGATGGCGTAGGTGCCCTCCCAGGGCACCCGCTCCATCGGGTCGAGGGCGATGCTCATCGTGAGGAACGCCCCGTATCGGATCGCGTCCAGCGCCGAGAGGGCGGCGGGCGTCAGATCGGGGGCGATCGCCCGGGTCACGGGAGCCGGCGTCGCCAGGATGCACGTGCGCGCGCCGATCGCGCCCTCGCCCGCCGGCCCCCGCCAGGTCACCGTCACCGGCGGATCGGCCTCCGACCGCGCCGGGCGGGCGTGGAGGACCGCGTGCATCGGCCGGAAGACCGACCCCAGCCGGCTCGCGAGCGCCGCCGGCAGGACGCCCGAGCCACCGACGAGGTTCGTTCCCGGAGCGGTCTTCGCCCAGACGTTGGCGAAGGAGCGCAGGCCGTGGCCGGCCGACATGTCCGCGGGGTCGGCGCCGTTGCGCTCCGTCAGCCCGCGGAAGAGCAGGTCCACCCGCTCCGGCAGGGGGCCGATCGCGTCCGCCAGGGTCCGCTCGTCCTCGAACGCCAGCTGGCGCGCGCGCACGTCGTCCGCGCTCTCGCCGGCGCGCCTCCGGCCGCCGACGACGCTGCGGCGTGCGCCGAGGCGGAGCGTCGCTCCCATGCGGATGAAGGCCAGCCGCTCGGTCGGCGAGAGCCGCAGCGCGAAGGGAAGCAGCATCGTCGGAACATGCAGGTGCCGACGGCCGCGATAGTCGAGGCCGAACAGGTTGGGCGGAAGAGGACGCGCCTCCAGACCCAGCTCCGCGACGAGACCACCGACGGCGCTGCCGGCGCCGGGCACCATGTGCGCGCCCAGGTTCAGCGGGACGCCGGACCCTTCGATGGAGTGCAGCCTGCCGCCGGGCCGCGCGTCGGCCTCGAGCACGACGCAGCGGCGGTGGCGCAGCCGCCACGCCGCGGCGAGGCCGGCGATGCCGCCGCCGACGATCGCGACGTCGTAGATGTCTTCGGCACTCGGTGTCGGGGTGACCATGGCTCGCTTTCGTTGATCGGACGACGAGGACCGGCGCCCTCAAACGGTGGGCGCTCACTCGGCTGGCGTCTCCTCGCCCGCCCCGCTGTGGGCGCGCAGGAGATCGAGCCGCCGCTGGGCCTCCTTGCGGAGGATGGTGATGAAGGACGTGGTCAGGCGCGAGGGCATGCGCTTCTTCGGGAGTACCGCCGAGAGCGCGAGCCTCACCGTCGGCTGGAACGGCCGAACCTCGAGGTCGGAGTAGCGCCCGCTCGTGACCGTCAGCTCGTCGAGCAGCGCCGAGCCCCAGCCCTCCTGGACGAGCCGCGCGGCGACGTTGAGGAAGCGTACCTCGACGGTCGGCGCGTAGGGCGTCGCCGCCTTGGCGAAGGCCTCCGCGATCAGGACCCCGATCCCGTTGCTGGTCTGGGGCGCGATGAGCTTCTGGTCGACGAGGTCGGGCGGCGTGACGAAGGGGAGCGCGGCCAGCGCGCTGCCCGCCTGGCACACGCACACGGTCGTCATCTGCGCGATCGGGACGAGGGTCAGCGCGTGCCGATGATGCGCCTCCATCCCGAAGCCGACGTCGGCGAGGCCCGTTTCGGCGGCGTCGAGCACGCTGGCGAGCGGCCGCGTGTCGAGCGAGAGGTGCACGGAGGGATGCTGCTCGAGAAACCGCATCATCGCTCCGGGAAGGATCGATTCGGACAGCTCGGCGGTGGCCGCGATCCGGATCCGGCCGATGCGCCCGGCCCTGAGATCGTTGGCGCGCTGGTTGACCGCCTGCTGATGCATGAACAGCGGCTCCGCCTCCTCGAGCAGGATCTTGGCCTCCTCGGTCGGGACGAGCCGGTTGCCGACGCGCTCGAACAGGCGGAAGCCGAGCTGCGTCTCGATGTGCTTGATCGCGTTGCTCACGGCCGGCTGCGACATCGACAGCTCCTGTGCGGCCGCGACCGTGGTGCGAAAGCGCATGACGGCGCTGAAGATCTCGAGCTGCCTCAGGTTCATGCGCTCTCACCCCGTGCTACGCGACCGGCGGCCGGCCGTCGTGCGGGGCCAGCCTCAGCCGCCTGAAGTTGGACACGTACGGCTCGAACGGGCCGAAGCCCTTGATCGCATGGAATTCCGGCGTCCCATAGGCATCCGGGCCCGAGACTTCGTAGACCGCCACGTATTTCGGGCCGCCTTCGAGGCAGATCCGCCGATGCGCCGAGAGCCAGCCGGGGCAGGCGAGAATCGCCGGGATATGGACCTCGTCGTACCACCGATCGAAGTCGCGCTCGACGTGCTGGGCCACGTCGACCATCACGATGTGGAGGTGGGGCATGCCGTCAGCCCCGCTCGGCGGCCACGCCGGCCGCCGCCAGGGCGCGACGCAGCTGGGCGATCTCGTCGTCGGACAGCCTCTCGATCGGGCACCGCGAGGTCGGCGCGTCGAGACGGCCCAGGAGCACGAGGCAGGTCTTCAGGCGCAGCGTGGCGAGGTGACCCGGCGCGGCGTAGACGATGCGCGCCAGCTCGTAGAGCCGCTCGTGGACGCGGCGAGCCCCGTCCATGTCGCCAGCGACGACGGCCCTGTCCAGGGCGACGATCATCTCCGGGACCAATGCGGCGAGGCTGACGAGGCTCCCCTCGCTGCCGATGGCGAAGCACGTGAAGAGGTGCTCGTCCCCGGACGCCATGACGCCGACGTCCGGCCGCAGCCGCCCGACGAGCCGTCGCGTCGCCTCGTAGGCGGCGGTCTCCCAGCTGCCTTCCTTGATGCCCACCACGCTGTCGATCTCGAGGAGGCCGGCGAGCGTGCGCGCGCCGAAGGCGGTGCGGCCGGACGCGACCGAGCCCTGGAACAGGAAGACCGGCAGCCCCGAGGCCTTGGCCACGGCGCGGTGGTGCGCCTGGATCAGGCGATCGTCGGCGCCCAGCGCCCAGGAGAACGGCGGGAACACCATCACCGCGTCGGCGCCCGCGCGCGCCGCGTCCGCGGCCATCCGCGCCGCGACGTCGGTGCGCTCGGCGTTGACGCCCGCGACTACGCGGCTCGGGCCGGACACCTCGCGGGCGATCTCGACGACGGCGAAGAGCTCGTCCTCGTCGAGTGCGAAGTTCTCGCCGGCATGCCCGTTCACCAGCAGGCCGGCCATCCCCTCGGTGTGGACGACGGCCTCGAGGTGCCGCCCGAGGCTCTTCTCGTCGAGCGTCCCGTCCGCGTGCATCGGGCAGATCGTCGAGGCGTAGACGCCGCCGTAGGGGTGTCTTCGTGGGTTCGAGGTCATGACGCTTTCACTCCTGGGTCGGGCATCAGGCCCGAAAATCGTTCGCGCGCAGGCCGCTCGCTTGAACGACATCGCGCACCGCCACTTCGGTTTCGGGGTCCACGGGAACGAGAGGCAGGCGCGGCGCGGCGTTCTCGATGACGCCCAGCGCCTTGAGGCCGATCTTGATCCGCGTGTGCATGGAGATCACCGGCGCGGGTCCGTAGATCGCGCGCACGATCGGGTGCAGCCGGTCGCTCGCCCGGCGCATGGCGGCGAGATCGACGGCCTCGGCGGCGGTCCAGAGGTCCGCCAGCCAGTGCGGCGCGAGGCTCGCGAGGCCCGACAGGATGCCGTCGCCGCCCACCGCGAGCTGGGCCAGGAACCAGTCGAAGTTCGACGGCAGCACCGCGACGTCCGGGCACGCCGCCTTCAGGGCGCGGAAGTTCTGCTCGTAGGCGAGCATCGTGTTGCTGCCTTCCTTCACCGCGATCACCTTCTCGAGCGAGCCGATCGCGACGAGCGTCTGCGTCGCGTAGCCGAAGCCGGAGGCGAGCGGGTACTGGAAGACGGAGGCCGGGATGTCGACCGCCCGCGTCACCGCCTCGACATAGGCCGCGGGCGCAGAGGTCGACGCCGCGCCTCCGCCGAGGGCTGCGGGCGGGAAGATCACGTAGCAATCCGCCCCGGCGGCCTGCGCGGCGCGTCCCTGAGCGATCGCGTCCTCGACGCCGTGCGGAATCACGCCGGCGAGCAGCGGCTTGGCGCTGCCGATGGCGCGGCGCGCCCGGCGGATGACGGCCGAGCGCTCCTCCTCGGACAGGGAGGCCGCCTCGCCCGCATGGCCGTTGACGAACACGGCCGCCACGGCGTCGGGACGGGCGCAGTAGTCGAGGACGCGGTCGAACCCGTCCCAATCGATCGCGCCGGTCGCGTCGAACGGCAGCACGGTCGCGACCGTGAGGCCGCGCAGGTCGGTGGCTTTCAACATCATGGGCTCCCGCCGGTATCGGGCTGCGCGGGCTTCGGCCGCGGGTACTTGAGCGTGGCGCGGGCCTTGAGCACCTCGAGGCCCGCCTCGTTCGTGGCCGAGGCTTCCCAGGTCAGCGTGCGCGTCGCCTCGTCCTTCTCTGCGATCCAGACCGCGATCGTGATCGTGTCGCCGTAGAACACGGGGCCCGTGAACCAGAACCGATCCTCGATCGACACGCCGAGCACGCCGGCGAGCTCGGCGGTGAGCACGCTCGTGCACAGGCCCGCGACCATGATGCCGGGCGCGAGCCGCCGCCCGAAGCGCGTCGCCTGCGCATAGCGCTCGTCGATGTGCACGGGGCCGAAATCGCCGGTCGCCGCGATGTAGAGCGCGCCGTCGGCCTCGGTCACCGTTTTCGACACGCTTGCACGGTCGCCGACCGACAAGGCGCTGAAGGGAATGACGTCGTACATGCCTCAGCCCTCGGCGGCGGGCGCAAGCTCCGCCCGCCCGCTCGCGGCCGGAACGCCGTCGGCCTGCACGTCGAGCGCGAAGACGAGGATGTCTCCACGGGTCTCGACGAGCGTCGCCTCGGCCTCGAGCGTGACGCCGACCGGCAGCGCCCGCTCGAACGCGATCTCGAAGCGCGCGATGCGATAGCCCGGCCCCGCGATGCGCGCGAGGCAGGTCGAGGCGAGGGACGCCCCGGCGAGCTCGAACACCGCCATGTCGGGAAGGCCGGCGCGCTCGGCCTTCGTGCGGTCCACGTAGAGACCGCCGAGATTGCCGCTGATGCCGGTGAACAGGGCCTGCTCGGCCACCGTCATCGTCTTGCGGAACCGTTCCGAGTCGCCGATGCGCGGCGTGTATCCTGGGTTCGTCATGTCGTTCCCGCCCTCGTTGGCGCCCCCGTCAGAGGGTCAGCCCGTTCTTGATCACGCTGCGCGCGATCAGCATGCGATGGATCTCGGAGGTGCCGTCGTAGATCCGCGTCACCCGCGCGTCCCGATAGATGCGCTCGAGCGGCATGTCCTTGCTGTAGCCGGAGCCGCCGAAGACCTGGATGCCGCTGTCGGCCACGCGCCCCAGCATCTCCGAGGCGAAGACCTTGATCATCGAGACCTTCTCGCGGGGATCGAGGCCGAGATCGATGTCGCGCGCGCAGTCGAGCACCATGCTGCGGGTCGCGTAGATGTCGATCGCGGCGTCCGCGATCAGCTTCTGCACCATCTGAAAGTCGCCGATCGGCGCGCCGAACTGCCGGCGCTCGGCCGCGTGCCGGCGCATCAGCTCGAGCACGCGCCGGCCCATGCCCGCGCAGCGCGCGCCGATGTGGCACAGGCGAATCGCCGAGACGCTCTGCATGATCAGCTTGAAGCCCGAGCCGACCTCGCCGAGGACGGCGTCCTGCGGGATGCGGCAGTCGTCGAAGGAGAGTTCGGCGTGCCCGTAGCCGCGGTGGCCCATCATGGCCTGCTTGCGCGAGACCCCGAATCCCGGCGTGTCCCTGTCGACGAGGAAGAGCGTGATGCCGCCGCGCGCGCGCTTCTCCGGGTCGGTCAGCGCCATCACGATGACGTAGTCGGCGATGTCCCCGTCGCTGATGAAGTGCTTGGTGCCGTTCAGCACCCAGCGCCCGTTCTCGAGGCGCGCCGTCGTCGAGATCGCGGCCGCGTCAGAGCCGGCGCCCGGCTCGGTGATCGCCATGGCGCAGATCTTGTCGCCCTTGACCGTCGGCAGCAGGTAGCGCTCGCGCTGCGCCGGCGTGCAGGCCATCAGCATCGGGTAGACCTGCCCGAAGATCCGGCGGATGAGCGCGTCCGACGTCTGGCCGAGCTGCTCCTCGACGAGGCACATGTCGAACGTGCTCAGGCCGCCCCCTCCGACTTCGGCGGGCATGTTGAGGGCGTAGAGGCCGAGCCCGAGCGCCTCGCCCTTGAGCGCGCGCAGCGCCCCCTCGGGGATCGCGCCGCGCTCCTCGACCTCGGCCTCGAGCGGCTGCACCTTCTCGCGCACGAAGCGCGACACGGTGTCGATCACCATCCGGATCTCGTCCGACGTCATCGTCTCGCTCATGTCTCCAGCTCCTGTCGGGGGTCGTGCGGCGGCGCGGGCGCGCCGACGACGCCGGCGGCGATCAGCGCCTCGATCTCGTCACGGGAAATGCCCGCCTCCTCCAGCACGGCGCGGGAATCGCAGCCCACGTAGAGCGGCATGCGCCGCGCGGCCGGCGTCTTTCCGTCGTAGCGCAGGGGGTGAGACACGAGCCGCGCGCTGGTCTCGCCGACGGGCCAGTCGGTGAACACGCCGAGATGGCGGGCCTGGGGGTCCTCGGCGAGCTCGTCGTAGCTCTGCACGCGCTCGTACCAGACGCCGTGGCGATCGAAGGCGGCGGCGACGTCGCTCCATGCGCGCGGAAGCAGTTCCTGCGCGACCGCGGCGGCGTAGCGCTCGCGCTCGGCGTAGCGGTCGATGTCGACGAGCGCGCGCAAAGCGTCGCTGTCGAGCGCCTCGGCGAGGCGCGCCGGATCGTTCATCGACAGCACGATCGCGCAGTCTCGCAGCCGGTAGCGGCCGTAGGGCGCGTGGTGGTACCAGCTGCCGACGTTCTCGCCCCGCGCCATCGGGTCGCCTCCGACGCCGCGGGCGAAGTACTTCGTCAGCGCCTCCGCCTGAAGGTCGATGCCGGCCTGGAACAGGCTCGCCTCGACCCGCGTCCCCTCTCCGGTCTGAAGCTTGCGCACGAAGGCGGCGAGAACGCCCATGGCCAGGAGCGCGGCGCCGTGCTGGTCGACGACCGCGGCGCCGACGATCGTCGGGCCGGCATCCGCCGATCCCGTCGCGGCGACGAGGCCGGAACGCGCCTGCATCAGCAGGTCCTGGCCGGGCCGGTGGGAGTCCGGCCCGTCCGGCCCCAGCCCCGTCGCCGAGGCGTAGACGATGCCCGGCCGGCGCGCGCGGACGGCCTCGAAGCCGTAGCCGAGCCGGTCGAGGACGCCGGGCCGGAAGTTCTCCACCACCACGTCCGCGCCGTCGATCAGCCGCTCCATGACGGGTCGCGAGCGCGGGTCCTTCAGGTCGATCGCGAGGCTGCGCTTGTTGCGGTTGGCGCTGAGCATGAAGGCGCTGACGCCGTCGACCCAGGACTCGCCGCCGGACCAGTGCCGCTCGAAGGCGCCGCCGATCGGCTCGATCTTGACGACGTCCGCGCCCATGTCCGCCAGATACTGCGTCGCGGCCGGCCCTTGCAGGTAGTGGCAGAAGCTGAGGACCCGCATCGCGAGCTTCATGGCGCGGCGCTCCCATCGGCGCAGCCGATGATCCCACGCGCCGCGAGGTCGTCGATCCGTGCATCGGACAGCCCGATCTCGGCGAGCACGGCGCGCGTCTGCGCGCCGAGGCGCTGGGGCGCGAGCCGCACCGGCGGCGCTTCGCCGTCCCAGCGCACGGGATGGCCGACGAGCGTCACCGGAGCGCCCGTCGCGCCCTCGATCTCGGGAAAGCTGCCGAGGTGGCGCAGCTGGGGATTGTCGACGAGGTCGTCGTAGGAGTCCACGGCGGCGTTCCAGACGCCCCCGGCGTCGAGCCGCGCGACGGCGTCGTGCGTCGGCAGGGTGCGCAGGGCCTCGGCGACTTGGGCCGTGATATCCTCGCGCCGCGCGAACGACTCGTCGTCGGCCACGCCCTCGAGGATGGGTATCCCGAGCGCCCGTCCCAGCGTCGCGGGTGGGGCCATCGAGACCGCGAGGAAGCCGTCGGCGGTCGCATGCACGCCGTAGCCGCCCGGACTGAACCAGGTCGCGACCCCGCCCGGCCCACGCGGCCCGGACCGGGGCGCGCCGTTCAGCCAGGCGGTGATCGACTCGGCCTGGAGATCGATCGCGGCCTGGAGCAGGCTGACGTCGACGCGCCCGCCGCGGCCCGTGCGCTCCCGGCGGAACAGGGCGGCCGAGATCGCCATGGCGCACAAGGCCGCGGCGTGCTGGTCGATCACGACGGAGCCGACGGGGGTGGGCGGCCCGTCGACGCGGCCGGTATGGGCGGCGAGGCCCGACATGGCCTGCAGCAGGAGGTCCTGCCCGGGCCGCTGGGCGAAGGGGCCGTCCGCGCCGAAGCCCGTCACCGCGGCATAGATCAGGCGCGGATGCTCCGCGAGCAGGCGTTCCGGGTCGAGGCCCAGGCGCGCCATGGCGCCGGGACGGAAGTTCTCCATCACCACGTCCGAGCCGGCGACGAGGCTCTCGGCGAGGGCCCTGCCCTCGGGGGACTTCACGTCGAGCGCGATGCTGCGCTTGTTGCGCCCGGTCGAGAGGTGGTTGACGCTCTGCCCGTCGACGAAATGGCCGGCCACCGCCCAGTTGCGCTGAAAGGCGCCGTCGATCGGCTCGATGGCGACGACGTCGGCTCCCATGTCGGCCAGCAGCTGAGCCGCAGCGGGTCCCGCCAGGAAGTGGTTGAAGCTCGCGATCTTGATGCCTTGCAGAGCGTCCATGTTTCGCACCTCTGCGGTCAGCGTAAACCGATGACGATCGATTGCGCGTGACCGGGGCTATGATCTTTCGACGGTGGAGAATGCCTCATCTGAATACGTCACGCCGCCGGTGCCGCGGGCGCGAAGGCGCTGTGGTCCCGCTTCACGATCCGGCCGAAGCCCTTCTCGCCGACGATGGCCCCGTCCTGCATCACGACCGCGCCGCGCACGATCGTCATCACCGGCCAGCCGGTGACGGCGAACCCCTCCCAGGGCGTGTAGTCGGCGCCGTGGTGGAGGATGTCCTGGCGGATGGTCTCGCGCCGGTTCGGATCCCACAGCGCGATGTCGGCGTCGAAACCGACGCCGATCGAGCCCTTGCGGGGGTAGAGGCCGTACATCTTGGCGTGGTTCGTCGCGGACAGCTCGACGAACTTCTGCGGCGTGATCCGCCCCTTGCTCACCCCCTCCGAGAACAGGATCGGCAGCCGCGTCTCCACGCCCGGTATGCCGTTGGGCACCCAGCGGAAGGACGTCCTGGCCTTGGGGTTGAGCTTGCCCGTGGGCGAATCGTACCGGAACGGGCAATGGTCGGAGGAGAACAGCTGGAACACGCCCTGGGTGATGCCCTCCCAGATCGCGGCCTGGCTCTCGGCGTCCCGCGGCGGGGGCGAGCAGACGTATTTCGCGCCCTCCATGTTGAGCCCCTGGAGGTCCTCGGCCGTCAGCGTGATGTATTGCGGGCAGGTCTCCGCAAAGACCTTCAGGCCACGCTGCTGCGCCCAGCGGATCTGCTCCATGGCCTCGCGGCCGGAGACGTGGACCACCATCATGGGCACGTCGACGAGCTCGGCATGGCTGATGGCGCGATGGGTCGCCTCGCGCTCGACGATCTCGGGGCGCGACACCGCGTGGTAGTAGGGCGCGACCTTGCCGGCGCGCTCCAGGCGCTCGGCCATGAACTTGATCGTGTCATAGCCCTCGCAATGGACCATCACGAGGGCGCGCTCCTCGCGGGCGACGGCGAAGACGTCGAGCAGCTGGCGATCGTTGAGGACGAGGTCGTCGTAGGTCATGAAGACCTTGAACGAGGTGTAGCCGTCCTTCACCAGCGCCGGCAGCTCCTGGCCGAGCACCGCGGGCGTCGGATCGGAGACGATCAGGTGGAAGGCGGTGTCGACGAAGCATGCGCCCTCCGCCAGCGCCCGGTAGGCCTCCACCGCCGCGCGCAGCGACGTCCCGCGCTCCTGCAGGGCGAAGGGCATGACGAAGGTGTTGCCGCCCGCGGCGGCGGAGGCGGTGGCCGAGGCGAAGTCGTCGGCCATGACGATCCCGGGCCCCGACGCCTGGGCCACGTGCACGTGGCTGTCGATGCCGCCGGGCAGCACCCAAAGCCCGCTCGCGTCGATCTCGCGCGCGGCCCCCTCCACGCTCTGCGCGACGGCGACGATGCGGCCGTCGCTGATGCCGATGTCGGCGCGGACCATGTCGGCGGCCGTCACCACCGTGCCGCCGCGAATGGCGAGATCGAGCTGTTTCGTCATCGTGGCCTCCCGGTCAGGCGAGCTCGAAGGAGATGTCCTGGGCGCCCTCCCAGAGGGTCCGGCGCCCGAGCTCGGCGAGGCGGTCGTGGCCGCCGGTGATGGTGATGAAGTGATTGCCGGCGAGCTGCCCCGCCATGCTGGCGAAGCTCACGCGGCCGTAGGCGATGAGGATCTCGGTCTCGCTCACCCCGCCCGGGTAGAGGATGATCTCGCCCGGCGCCGGATAGCTCGTCGCGTTCTCCCAGCCGACGCCGAACTCGGTGTCGCCCAGCGGCACCCAGACGCCCTGCCCGCTCCAGCGCACGTGGATCGCCTTGTTGCGGAAGGGCAGGCGCTCGCGGAAGGCGGCGCAGGTCGCGGGGGCCTTGTCGGTCTCGAAGCGGGCCTCGAACGAGACGCCGCCGTAGATGATATTCAGATCGGCCATCGGATGTCCTTTCACGGTCGGGCGGGCGCGCGCAGGCGCGCGAGGAGATCCCGGCCCGCGTCGAAGAGGAGGTTCACGTCGTTGGCGGCGACGAGCCAGTCGGTTCCGAGCCCCGCTGCCTGCGTGCGCACCGTCGCCTCGCTCATGCCCATCGCGCCGAAGCGCAGGCCCCGCCGCGCGGCCGCGCACGCGATCTCGGAGACGGCGGCGGCGAGCTCCGGCGCGCCGGGGCGGTCGAGGAGGCCGAGGGAGTCGGCGAGGTCGTTCATCCCCACGACGAGGCCGTCGACGCCCGCGACCGCCGCGATCTCGTCCACAGTCGCGAGGCCCCGCGCGCTCTCGATCATCACGAGCACCTCGAGCCCGCGCTCGGCGAGGTCCACCAGCGCGGCGGCCGGCATCGGTCGAAATCCCGTCGCGCCCACGGGCGGCGGCACGGAGCGCGCGCCCCGCGGCGCGAAGCGGACGCGCTCGACGACGAACCGGGCCTCCTCGGCGCTGTCCACGTGCGGCACGACGAGCGCCGCCGCGCCGCTCTCGACGATCCGCGACAAGAGCTCCGAGCGCGCACCCGGCGCGCGGACGTGGACGGGAAAGCCCGCCTCGCGTCCGGCCACGCACAAGGCCGCCGCCTCGCCCAACGAGAACGCGCCGTGCTCCATGTCGACGAGGAGGAAGTCGAAGCCCGCGTGGCGGGCGATCGGGAGGATCTCGATCGAGCGCAGGACGCAGGCGGCGAGCCCGATGCGCATGCTCAGCCCTCCGCCGGCGCCAGGCGGGCGACCTTGAAGAGCGCGGCCGGGTTGTCGACGATCATGCGGCGCAGGTCCGCGTCGGGCACGCCGCTCGCCTGGAACATCACCACGAACTCGCGCAGGGCCTCCACCGGGGGCGGCAGCACGACGGCGCCGCTGTCGCTCGACAAGACGACCCGCTCGGCGCCGACGTCCGCGACGATGTCGAGCGCCCTGAAGAAGTCCGCGCGCTTGAAGCGGTGCTTCTCCGCATCGATCATCGTCTGCGGGATGTCGGTGGCGTGGCTGAAGACGAAGAAGGAATATTCGAGCATCGCGCCCGCATCGACGATCGCACGAGCTTCGTCGGGCTCCAGGTAGCCGGCGGGCGCCAGCATGCGCGTGCAGCCGCGCCGGGCCGCCTCGCGGGCGACCTTCACGGCCTCGGGGCCGGAGAGGTGGCCGAGGTTGAAGACGACATCCGCCTCGACGCACAGATCGATGATCTCGGGCACCGGGTCCGGCAGCGGGCCGGTCTCGGAAATGGAGAGCGTGTCCTCCACGTAGGCCGGGCTGCGGCCCTCCGAGCGCGCGACGAAGGCCGTGTGGTGGCAGGGCAGCGACACGAAGCGCGCGCCGCCCGCGCCGTATCCCATGCCCAGCGCCGTGCGCACCGCCCGCGGCGAGAGCCCGCCGACATAGGGCTCTAGGATGATCCCGCCGAAGACGTCGACGCCGAGATGGCCGAGCTCGCGCGCCGCCAGCGCGGCGAGGCCAGACGTGTTGGCGAACACGTCCATGATCCCGAGACCCGAGAGGCCGTGCCGGGCGGCCGCGCGCACGGCGTCGAACACGGTCACCGTGCGTCGGTTGATGTGCGGCGCGCAATGGACGTGGCTGTCGACCGCGCCGCGCAGCAGCTCGAGCCCGGGCACGTGCAGGCCGGCGGCGCCGGTTGCGTCGATCTCGTCGGGGTTCATGAGACGTCCTTTCGCGTCGCGCGGGGCGCGGCGATCGGATGCCGGGCGCGAGCCGCCCGGCATCCGTCATCGTCTGCGCGTCACTCCGACAGCGCCTCGAACAGGGTGCGCTGCGAGGGGGTCTCGAGGAAGCGCTCGTAGAGCGGCATCGAGGCCTCGCGGAAGGGCGCGACGTCGGGCTCGACGATGGTCACGCCCTTGGCGCGCAGCTCGGCGAGGAGCGGCTGCTCCTGCTCGACCACGTAGGCGCGCTGCCACACGGCGGACTCCTCGCCGGCCTCGAGCAGAGCCGTCTGCACGTCCTCGGGGAGCGCTTCGAACTCGGCCTTGTTCATGAAGATGTGGGCCGTCATGTTGATCCAGCCGACGAGCGAGAAGTGGTCCGCCACCTCGTAGAAGCGCTGGGCGTTGTAGTCCGAGGTCGCGCCCTCGGCGCCGTCGACGACGCCGCTCTGGAGCGCGCCGTAGAGCTCGCTGTAGGCCATCGGCGTGGGGTTCGCCCCGTAGGCGCGGAAGGCCTCGACGTGCATCGGCTGCTGCATCGTGCGGATCTTCAGGTTGGCGAGGTCGTCGATCGTGTTGATCTCCTTCTTCGTCATCATGTGCCGGATGCCCGACGAGTAGCTGCCGATCAGCTGATACCCGGACGCCGCCGCGGCCTCCTGGATCAGCGGCTTCGCCGAGCCCTCGAGAGCCTCGCTCAGGGCGCCGATGCTCTCGAACATGAAGGGCATGTCGAGGACGCGCAGGTCCGTGACCACGTTGCTGAAGAGCGCGTTCGACGTCATCGCCATCGGCACCGTGCCGAGAAGCACGCCCTCGACGAGCTGCGCCTCGTCGCCGATCTGCCCGTTGGGGAAGATCTCGATCGTCGCGCGGCCGCCGGTCTTCTCCTCCAGGAGATCGCGCAGCCTCTGCATGCCCATGTCCTGGATCGAGCCGGTCACGTTGGTGTGGCCGGCGCGAATCGTGATCTCCTGGGCCTGCACCGCCTGCACCCCGACGAGGGCGGCGATGGAGAGGGCCGCTGTGGCCAGTAAGGTCTTCATGTTGATTCCCCTTGTATTGGTCTTGGTCGACGGGTTGCGGCCGGCTCGCCCGTTCACGGATAGACGAGGCGCGGCAGCGTCAGCGCGACCGCCGGCACGTAGGCCGTGAGCGCGAGGACGAGGAGCATCGGGACGAGCGGGATCCAGACGCGCGTGGAGACCTGCTCCACGGTGCGCCCGGAGACCATCGCCGCGACGTACAGGCAGATGCCGTAGGGCGGCGTGATCAGCCCCACCGACAGGTTCAGCGTCGCCATCACGCCGAACTGCAGCGGATCGATCCCGTAGCCGACGGCGATGGGCATGAGCACGGGCAGGATGATCAGGATCGCCGAGATGCTCTCCATGAACATGCCCACGAACAGCAGCAGCACGTTCACGAGGAGAAGGAACACGACGGGCGAGTCCGTCACGCTCCTGATCCAGGCGTCCAGTATCTGCGGCGCGCCCACGCTGGCGATGATCCACGAGAACAGGCTCGCCGTGCTGACGATGATCATCACCGCCGCCGACAGGCTGATCGCGCGCAGGAAGAGCCGCGGCAGGTCTCCGATCCCGATCTCGCGGTAGACGAAAAGGGAGATCACGATCGTCGCCACCACCGCGATGCAGGCGGCCTCGGTGGCCGTGAACACGCCTCCGATGATCCCGCCCACGACGATGATCGGCAGGGTAAGCCCGGGTACGGCGGCGAGGAAGGCGCGCCCGAGGCGGGGCAGCGAGAACGGCTGGGTGTCCCGGTGGCGCTCGCGGTCGCGCCGTGCATAGAGCCAGCAGGTGACGCCCAGGGCGAACGCGATCATCAGGCCCGGCACGACGCCGCCGAGGAACATGGCGCCGATGGAGAGGTTCGAGGTAATCGCGACGATCACCATGATGATGCTCGGCGGGATCACCGGCGCGAGCGATCCGCAGGCGGCGATGATCGAGGCGGAGAGATCCATGTCGTAGCCGCGCTTGCGCATCTCGGGCGACAGGATCGAGCCCACGGCCGCGGTGTCCGCCGAGCCCGAGCCGGAGATCGCGGCGAGGCCCGTCCCGGTCACGATCGCGACGAGGTAGAGGCTCCCCGTGAGCCAGCCGACCAGCGCCGCCGCGAGATCGACGAAGCGCCGCGCGATGCCGCCTTCCGCCATGATCACGCCGGCGGTGACGAAGAACGGGATCGCCATCAGCGAGAACGAGTTCACCCCGCCGTAGACGCGCTGCGCGACGATGGTGAGCGGCACGTCGACGAGGAGGACCACCGCGAGCAGGGCGGCGACGCCCAGCGCGAAGAAGATCGGCATTCCCGAGAGAATCAGCAGCAGGAAGCCGCCGAAAGCGACGCTCATGTCAGTCTCCGGCGGTCTGGGCGGCGCGTTCGGCGGCGCGCTCCGCGCCCCGCGGCGCGAGGTCGGGAAGGGTGGCGAGGGCGAACTCGAGCAGCAGGTAGGACATGCCGATCGGCAGCGCGGCGTAGGGGATCGCCATGGGCAGCTGGAGCGCGGTGGACTTGATGATCAGCCCCAGCGAGATCAGGCCGAAGCTGCCGACGACGAGGACGAGCAGGAACCAGACGCTGAGCAGGAACGACGTGGACTTGAGCAGCGAACGAAACAGCGGCGGCAGCCTCGAGACCACGAGATCGATGCCGATGTGGTGTCGGTTGCGCATGGCGAGGCCGGCGCCGAGCATCACGATCCAGATCTGCACGAAGATCGCGGCTTCCTCCGACCAGGAGATCGAGTAGTTGAACACGTATCGGCCCAGGATCTGGAACATGATCAGGCCGATCATGGCCGCGAGCAGCGCCACCAGGACCGCGTCGACGAGCGTCCTCAGGATCCGCAGAGCGAGCCGCGCCGCCCTCAGCATGCCGCTACGGAAGCCGACCTGCGGACCCGGGTCGTTCTCGAGGTGCGAGTGGGCCGTCATGCGTGTTCACCTCCAGCCGGACGTCGTGAATGGACCAGCCGCGGGCACGCGGCGACTGTCGCGGGGGGCGCGCAGGCGCACCGCCCCGACAGCTACGACTCGCGGTCGCGGTACCATCGAAGAGTCCATTTTCGAGACGGCGGCTTCTCCTTGGGACCCGGCCGCGCGTCCGACATCGATGAGCCTAGCACTGCGGCCATCGGTGAAAACTACCCGAATCTATGATTTTGCAGGTGCGCACTATTTCCCTGGGATATAGCGCCTACACGACGATGTTCCGGGGCGCGCCTGCGCGGAAAGCATCGATGACGTCGATCAGCTGATCGGCGAGGGCCTGCGTGGCTTGCCGGCTCGCCCAGGCGACGTGAGGGGTGACGATGACGTCGTCGCGCTGGGCCAGCGCATGGATCGGATGGTCGGCCCCGGGCGGCTCGGGGCTCGTGACGTCGAGCCCGGCCCCGGATATGCGCCCCGCATCCAGCGCCCGCGCGAGCGCCGCTTCGTCCACGAGCCCGCCGCGGGCGGTGTTGATCAGCAGCGGCGCGCGGCGCATCAGCGCGAATTCCGCGTCCGAGATCAGGTTGCGCGTCTGCGGCGTGAGCGGGCAGTGGAGCGTGATCACGTCGGATCGCGCCATGACCTCCTCGAAGGGCGTGTAGAGCGGCCCCATCCCCGCGACGCCCTTGTAGGAGGAGAACAGGACCTCCATGCCGAACGCCTCGCCGATGCGCGCAACCGCCTTGCCGAGCGCGCCGTCGCCGACGACGCCCAGCGTCGAGCCCGCGAGATCGGCGATGGGGTAGTCGAAGTAGCAGAACTGCCCCGCCTCCTCCCAGCGCCCCCGCGTCACCGAGCGCGCATAGGGCACGAGGGAGCGGCGAAGGGCCAGGATCAGCGCGAAGGTGTGCTCGGGGAGCGTGCTCGTCGCGTAGGCGCGGATGTTCGCCACGCGGATGCCCGCCGCCCTGCAGGCCTCGACGTCGACCGGATCATAGCCGGTGGCGGCGACCGCGACGAGCCTCAGCCGCCGGGCGCCGGCGATCGCGGCGGCGCCGATGGGCGTCTTGTTGGTGACGACGATGTCCGCATCGGCGATCCGCGCGGCCACCTCGTCCGGGCGGGTGCGGTCGTGCACGACGAGCCGCGCCGGGCTGGCGAAGTCCCGCAGCCGCACGCTCGGCGGAAGCGTGTCGCGATCGAGGAAGACGATGGTCGGCGGGCCGCCGCTGCCCGCGGCCGCATCCGCCCTCATGCGCCGCCTCCCTCGTCCCCGAGCGGCGCGGCGCCGACCTTGCGGGCGATGGCGTCGAGATCGGCGACGACGTTGTCGGGCAGGGCGATGCCGCGCGCCGCGACGTCGGCGGCGAGCTCCGCCTCGACCTCGCCCGGCATGCGGATGCGCTCGAAGCCGTCGGCCGTGGCGCTTCCCTTGAGCTCGGCGACGAGCGCGCCGGTGCGCTCGGCGAAGCCGGCGCCGAGATGGGTGCGCGAGAGGTCGACGACGAGGAGGAAGTGGCCGACGTCCTGCGTCATCTCGTAGTCGGAATAGAGGTTGCCCATCGACCCGGCGAACCGCCCGCCGGCGAGCACGCCCGTGAGCACCTCGACCATGATCGCCAGCGCAGAGCCCTTGGCGCCGCCGAAGGGCAGGACGACGCCCTTCTCGGCGGCGACGGCGTCCGTCGTCGGGCGCCCCTCGCGATCGAGCGCCCAGCCGGGCGGGATCGTCTCCCCGCGCTTGGCGCCCTCGACGATCTTGCCCCGCGCGACGACGGAGGTCGCCATGTCGAGGAGGAGCGGCGCCTCGCTGGTGGTCGGCGCGCCGAAGGTGATCGGGTTCGTTCCGATCACGGCCTCGCGCCCGCCGAACACCGCCATCGAGGGCGGGGCGTTGGTCATGGCGAAGGCGAGGCAGCCGGCGGCGATCGCCTTCTCGACGTAGAAGGATCCCGCGCCGTTGTGGTTCGAATGCGCGATCGAGGCGGCGACGACCCCCTGCTCGCGCGCGGCCTCGATCGCGGCCTCGAGGGCGCGCAGCGTCACGACGGGACCGGGCCCGTTGTCGCCGTCGACGTGGAGGAAGCCCGGCGAGGGCCGCTCGATGCGGATCTCGGGGCGCGCCTTCACGGCGCCCGCGACGATACGCTCGGCGTAGATCGGGATGCGGGTGAGCCCGTGCGAGCCGTGACCGCGCAGGTCCGCGTGGACGAGGACGTCGGCGACGGTCTGCGCGTCGGCCTCGCTCAGGCCGGCGGCGGCGAAGACGGAGACGGCGAAGGCGCGAAGCCGCGCGACGGGGAAAGCGCGGGCCATCACGCGTCTCCCCGCTCGCGGCCGTTGAGGAGGTCGTAGAGCCGTCCCATCGCCGCGCTGTCGAGCGTGGCGAAGCCCGCGTTGCAGGTCGCCTGCATCATCTCCCGCGCGAGCGCGGTGGCCGGCTGGGTACGCCTGTAATGGGTGCCGAGCGCTGCGGCGATGCCGAGGTCCTTGCGCATCAGCTCGGCCCGGAAGCCGCCCTCCAGCGCGTCGTCGACGTAGCGCTTGGCGTGCATCTCGAGGACGCCGCTGCGCGCCGCGCCCGTCGAGAGCACCGCGCGCATCACGTGCGGATCGACGCCGGCGGCGCGCGCCAGCGCGATCGCCTCGAAGGCGCCCATCATGTTCACCGCGACCATGAGCTGATTGCAGGCCTTCACCGCCTGCCCGGCGCCGAGCGGCCCGACGTGATGGATGGCCTTGCCCATGGCGTCGAGCACCGGCCGCGCGCGGGCGACGTCGTCCGCCTCCCCGCCGACCATGATGGTGAGCGCGCCCTCGTCCGCCCCCTTCCTGCCGCCGCTCACCGGCGCGTCGATCATCCGCGCGCCGACCCCGGCGAGGGTCTTCTCCACCGCCTGCGCCTCGAACGGCGCGATGGTGCTGCAGTCGACGAGGAGACCACCCTCCCACGACGCCGACGCGAGGCCGGTCTCGCCGGAGACGACGGTCTCGAGCGCGCTCGCCTCGGGGACGCAGGTGACGACGATCCGCGCCGCCCGCGCGACGTCGGCGGGCGTCGCGACCACGGTGGAGCCGGCCGCGGCGAAGGCGTCGGCCTTCTCCCGCGAGGAGGTGGTGACGACGAGGGGATGGCCGGCGGCGAGGATGTTGCGGGCCATGCCCGCACCCATCACGCCGAGGCCGATGAAGCCGACCGTGTCGATCATGCTCTACCTTCCGATGCTGGGGTGTCCGCCGCCTCGCGGGCCCGGCGGGCGAGCGCGCGCTCGCGCCGGGCCGAGAGGAGCACGAGGAGGATCGCGACGAGCGCGAGGCCGATCGTGACGGGGTTCGTCAGGAACGGCGCGAAGGAGCCCTGCGAGCGCGTCAACGCCTGGCGCAGCGCCTCCTCGAAGGGCGGAGTGATGATGAAGGTGATGAGCAGCGGCGCCACCGGCACGCCGGTGCGGTTGAACACGAAGCCCAGCACGCCCGCGCCGATCATCACGAACAGGTCCACGATGTTGTTGCGCGCGACATAGCTGCCGGCGACGCAGACGAGGGCCACGCAGGGCATCAGGTAGATCTTCGGGATGCGCAGCGTCATCGCCAGGGGGCGAACGGCGAAGTAGCCGATCACGCCCATCAGGATCGTCGACAGGAAGAGCGCGACGTAGATCGTGTAGACGATCCCCGGCGCCGTCATGAAGATCAGCGGCCCGGGCGCCACGCCCTGGAGCACGAGGGCGCCGAGCAGGATCGCCGTGACCGCGTCGCCGGGGATGCCGAGCGCCAGCGTCGGGATGAAGGTCGCGCCGACGACGGCGTTGTTCGAGCTCTCGGAGGCCGCGACGCCGCGGATGTCGCCCTTGCCGAAGCGCGAGGCGTCCTTGGCGGAGCGCTTGGCGTCGGCGTAGGCGAGGAAGGAGGCGATGGTCGCGCCGATGCCCGGCAGGATGCCGATGGCCGAGCCGATGGCGGAGGCCCTCAGCATCGGCAGGCCCATCGATTTGAGCTCCTTGCCCGTGACGCGGTTGGCGGCGCGGTCCTCCGCGGCGAGCTCGACCTTCTGCGCGCTCTTCGAGAAGCCCTTCGTCGCCTCCTCGATGATCTCGGCCAGCGCGAACAGGCCCACCAGCAGCGGCACGTAGGTGAGCCCGTCCATCAGCGAGGTCGAGCCGAAGGTGAAGCGCGGGATGCCGAGCATCGGGTCCGAGCCGATGGTGGCGAGCGCCATCCCGATCGAGGCGGACAGGAGCCCCTTCATCAGCGAGCCGCCCGACAGCACGCCGATGATGAGGAAGGTGAAGAACAGCAGCGAGGCGATCTCCACGGGCCCGAAGCGCAGGGCGAAGTCGGCGAGCTGCGGGGCGAGCATCACGAGGAGCGCGATGGAGAACACCGAGCCGAACACGGAGGCGATGAGCGAGACCCGCAGCGCCTTCGTCGCGAGCCCGGCGCGCGCCATGGGAAAGCCGTCGAAGATCGTCGCGGCGGACGCGGGCGTTCCGGGTGCGTTGAGCAGGATCGCCGAGATCGAGCCGCCGAAGATGCCCGAGCCGTAGAGGCCGATGAGCATGACGAGCGCCTGCTCGGTCGGCATGAAGATCGTCAGCGGCACGGCGAGCGCCACCGCGATGTTCACGGAGAGGCCCGGGATCGCGCCGATGACGAGGCCGATCACCACGGAGCCGAGCAGCGTGAGGAACACCGCGGGCGTCGTGAAGCCCAACAGGGCGAGGGAAAGCGGGTCCATCGGTACGCTCCGGCCGGCTCAGAACAGCCGGCCCGACGGAAGGGGGATGAGGAACAGCTCGCGCAGGATCACGTCGACCACGATCGGCACGACGATCGCGAGGATCCCCGCGACGACCCAGGAGCGCGGCCGGTAGAGCGCGAACACCGCGGCGAGGAAGACGATCGAGGCCGCGAGGAAGCCGACGACGAGCATGCCGAGCGCGTAGGCCAGCGTCAGCCCGACGAAGAGGAGACCGAGGCCGAGGCCCCGGCTCCCGCTCCCGTCGGCGTCTCCCGTCGCGGGTTTCGCCTCGAGCGCGACCGCGACGGAGAAGAACAGGACGAGCCCGCCCGCGAGATAGGGCAACGCGGCCGGGCCGACCGTGTAGAACCGCCCGCCTCCCGAGAACGGGTCGCCGCCGAGATCGGGCACCAGGACCAGCAGGTAGCCCAGCGCGAGGGCGGCGACGACGATCCCGAGGAGGCGGGGGGCGTTCATCAGTTCGCCTCCGGCCGCTCGCCGATGGCCGCGCGGATGGCGGCGGACATCTCGGTCATCGCGGTCTCGAAGTCCTCGCCGCTCAGATAGCCGGGCTCGATGTTGGCGCGCGCGGCGAGCGTGGCGAAGGTGTCGGACCGCATCGCCTCCGCGAACCGCTCCTGCATGTAGGCGATCGCCTCGTCGGGCGTCGCGGCGGGTGCGACGAGCCCCTTCATGTTCTCGAGGTTGACGGCATAGCCGAGCTCGGAGAGCGCCGGCACGTCCGGGATCTGCGGCGCGCGGTCGGAGGTCGTGGCGATGGCGTAGACGTTGCCGGCGTCCATCTGCGCCTTGGCGTCGCCCGGCGTGATGATGGCGAGGTCGACATGGCCGCCGAGCAGCGCCGCCAGCGCCGGCGCGCCGCCCTGGTAGGGCACGTGCTGTATCTCGATGCCGGCTTCCTTCTCGAAGACGAGGAAGGCCGAATGCAGGATGCCGGCGGGGCCGGAGGAGGCGTAGGCGAGATCGCCCGGGTTCTCCTTGGCGCGCGCGACGACGGCCTCGACGGAATCGAGCCCGCTGCCCGCCTTCGTGACGATGACCATGTGCTCGCGGTTGACGCGCACGACGCCGCGGAACTGGTCGAGGCTGTAGTTGGTCTCCATGTGGTTGGGCACCGAGGTGCTCTCGCTGCCGCCGCCGACGAGGAGCGTGTGCCCGTCGGGCTCGGCATTGGCGACGATCTCGGCCGCGAGCGTGCCGGAGGCGCCGGGGCGATTGACCACGACGAGCGGGACGGGAAACAGCTCCTGCGCCGCGGACGCGATGAGCCGCGCCGTCTGGTCGGTGCCGCCGCCGGGCGCGAAGCCGACGACGATCTGGATCGGTCGGGTGGGTTCCCAGCCCTGCGCGACGGCGGGGGCAGCGCTCGCGCCGAGCGCGGCCGCGAGGCCGAGGGCGGTCGAGAGCACGGTTCTCCTGGACAGCATCATGCGTTTTCTCCCTTTCGTTGCGATGTCGCGGCGCGCCCTTGGCGGGCGTCTCGTTGGTGGATCCGGTGCGGGTCGCGTAGCCGTCAGACGCCCGCGCAGCCCTTGTCCCGGAGGATCTCGTCGACCCAGGCGCGATCCCAGCCCGCACCGGCTATGGCGGCGAGGGTCTTCGTCTCGCGCTCCATCTGGGCGCGCCCCGCGGCGGCGATCTCGGCCGCGTGGGCGCGCGGCACCGCGACGACCCCGTCGAGGTCGCCGACGATCACGTCGCCCGGCTCGATCACCATCCCGTCGAGCGCGATCGGCACGTTCACCTCGCCCGGCCCGTCCTTGTAGGGGCCGCGATGGCTCACGCCAGCGGCATAGACGGGGAAGTCGTCTTGGCCGATCGTATCCATGTCGCGCACCGCGCCGTCGACGACGAAGCCGACGACGCCGCGCGAGCGGGCATGCGCGATGATCAGCTCGCCGATCAGCGCGTTCGTGAGGTCCCCGCCGGCGTCGACGACGATGACGTCGCCGGGCTCGGCCATGTCGGCGGCCTTGTGGATCATCAGGTTGTCGCCGGGGCGCGTCTTCACGGTCAAAGCCGTGCCGGCGAGGCGCCCACGCCGGTGCATGGGGCGCAGCCGCGCCCCGCCGGCGACCATCCGGCCGAGATTGTCGCTGAGGATCGCGCACGGGATCTCGCCGAGCGCGCGCACCCGCTCGGCATCGGCGCGGACGTGGCCGGTCAGGACGCGGAATCCGAGGGTCACGTAAGACCTCCCTTCGATGTTCTTCGTTGGCGGGGAGGTTAGGAATTGGCCCGACGTTGTGTCCAATATATTGTCGGCACCATATTGATGCCCGTTCGGCATCGAACGGAGACCGGCATGCTCGAGACGCGACTCATCCGTTCCTTCGTCCACGTGGCGGAAGAGCTCCATTTCGGCCGTGCGGCGCAGCGCCTCCACATCGCCCAGCCGGCCCTGAGCCGGCAGATCGCACAGCTGGAGGAGCGCCTCGGCGTTCTCCTCCTGGAGCGCACGCAGCGTGCAGTGACGCTGACCGCGGCGGGCGCCGCCTTCCTGGAGCGCGCCTATCGCATCCTGGCGGACATCGACAAGGCGGCCGACGAGGTGAAGCGCGTCGTCGCGGGCGAGGTCGGGCAGCTCGCGATCGGCTTCATCCATTCCTCCACCTACGGCATCGCGCCCCAGCTCCTGCGACGCTTCCGCGACGCCTATCCGCTTGTGCGGCTCGATCTCTACGAGATGACGATCCAGGAGCAGCTGGAGGCGCTCGCCGAGGGGCGCATCGCCGTGGGCATCCTGCGCCCGCCCATCGCCGATCCGCTCCTCGACCACGCGGTGCTGGAGGAGCAGGACTTCCTCCTCGCGGTGCCCGGCTCGCATCCGCTCGGCGGGCGGGCGCGCGTGTCGATCGCGGAGCTCTCGCAGGAGAGCTTCATCCTCTTCTCGCAACGAAACAGCCCGCTCTTCTACGGGCGCATCGTCGCCATGTGCGAGCGCGGCGGGTTCGTGCCGCGTCTCGTGCAGAATGCGACGCAGATCCACACGGTGATGGGGCTCGTCAGCGCGAACATGGGCGTCGCCATCGTCCCGTCGGTCGCGCGGAACCTCCACATGCCCAACGTCCGCTTCCTCGCCTTCGAGGAGGCGTTCGATCCCGTGGCCGTCGGTCTCGCCTGGCGGCGGGACGCACGGGCTCCGGTGCTGGACGCTTTCCTCGAGATGAGCAGTCGGGCGGCGCCGACCGCCGAAAGCCGCTGAACGCGCGTGAGAGACGCGCGGGGCCGCTCAGCGGGACGGGGCGTCCCCCGTCAGCTCTTCGCGCATCGCCGCGAGGATGCGGGTCCGTTCCGCCTCGTTCAGCGCGTCGATGTTCAAAAGGCGCATCAAGGCGAGGCCGTGCAGGGCGAGATAGACGATCGTGGCGCGGTCGGCGTCCGTTGCGTTCTCCCGGATCGCGTCGAGAAAGCCGCGCTCGCGACCGCGCACGGGCTCGAGGATCGCCGGATCCTCGACCAGCGCCGAGAGCAGGCCGGCGCTCGGGGGCGCCTTGCACAGGCGCTCGGCCACGAAGGTCTCGAAATACGCCGCGATCACGCCATCGTGACGAGCCTTCGCCGCCTCGATGCCGAGCGCCGTCTCGAAGCGCGCGAGCTGGTGCTCCACGAGGCCGCGCAGCAGGGCGGCCTTCGACGGGAAATGATGGAGCAGGCCGCCCTTGGAGACACCGGCCTTGGCTGCGACGGCATCCAGCGACACGGAGGCGGGCCCCACCTCTTGCGCGATCTCCTGGGCGGCGCGCAGGATGCGTGTGCGCGTGCTTTCCGTTCTCGAGTTCACGAACTCTCCCTTGACAGACGCGCCTTCGCGGTCCAGTTCCCGACCGTCCGGACGGTACACCTGGCGGACGGCGCCGCGCAAGCGTCTCCCCCGAGATCGAGCCTCAGCCATGATCAAGCGCTTCCTGATCGCCATCGTCCTCGTCGCCCTGGTGGGCGGCGGCCTCGTCGGCTTCAATCTCTTCCGCGATCGGATGATCGCGGACTTCTTCGCCGACATGCCCGTGCAGCCCGCCACCGTCGCAGCCGCGACGATCGAGCCCGCGACCTGGCGCCCCACCATCGAGACGATCGGCACGGTGAACGCGGCCCGCGGCGTCGAGCTGACCGTGGAGGCGGCCGGCATCGTGCGCGAGATCGCCTTCGCCTCGAACGAGGAGGTGGAGGAGGGCCAGCTCCTGGTGCGGCTCGACGACGCGGTGCAGCAGGCCGACGTCGAGGCGGCGCGCACGCGCCTCGCGCTCGACGAGCGGGACCTCGCCCGCGCGCGGGACCTCCAGAGTCGCGGCGCGGGAACGGAGGTGAACGTTGCCAATGCCGAGGCCGCGGCGCGGGCGTCGGAGTCGCAGCTCGCCCGGGCGATCGCGGTGCTGGAGCAGCGCCGGCTCGTGGCGCCCTTCTCGGGCACGATCGGCCTGCCGCGCGTGGACCTCGGCCAGTACGTCACCCCGGGCACGGTCGTCGCGACGCTGCAGGATCTCGACACGATGCGCGTCGACTTCTCGCTGCCCGAGCAGCGCCTGCCGGACATCCGCATCGGCCAGCCGATCCGCGTGTCCGGAGAGGGCGTCGCCGGCGAGATCTCCGGCGAGATCGGCGGCATCGATCCGCGCGTCGACCCGGCGAGCCGCCTCTTCGCCGTGCGCGGCGCCGTCTCCAACGAGAGCGGCGGGCTCACGCCGGGCCAGTTCGTGCGCATCGCCATAGAGCAGCCGCAGGAGGACGGCGTCATCGCCGTGCCCCAGACGGCGCTCGTGTCGAGCCTCTACGGCGACTACGTCTACCGGGTCGTCCCCATCGACGAGGGCGAAGGGCTCGTTCTCGAGCAGGTCTTCGTGCGGCCGGGCCGGCGCGCCGAGGGGCTGATCGAGATCGTCTCGGGCCTCTCCCCCGGAGACCGCGTCGTCACCGCCGGGCAGAACCGGCTGTCCAACGCCATGCCCGTCGTGCTCGAGGACGCGGGCGAGGAGACGGGCGCCGCCGCCGACGCCGCCTCCCAGGCCGCCCCCGAAGCCGCGAGCGCCGCGCGATGAGCCCCTCCGACATCTTCATCAAGCGGCCCGTCCTCTCGACGGTGCTGGGCCTCCTCATCCTGCTGCTGGGCTTCCAGGGCCTCTTCGGGCTCCAGACGCGGCAATATCCGGAGGTGGACGAGACCGTCGTGACCATCACGACGCTCTATCCCGGCGCCTCCGCCGAGCTGATCCAGGGCTTCGTCACCTCCCCCGTCGCCCGCGCAGTCGCGACGACGGAGAACGTCGACTACGTCACCACGCAGTCGCGCCCGTCCGCCTCGATCGTCACGGTGAACATGCGGCTCGGCTCGGATCCCGACGCCGCCCTCACCGAGGTGCTGTCGAAGGTGCAGGAGGTGCGCTCCAGCCTGCCCCCGGAAGCCGAGGACCCGGCCATCGTGAAGGGCACGGGCATGACCTTCGCGACCATGTATTTCGCGGTGCAGAACCCGAACATGACCGCGGAGCAGGTGACCGAGTACATCGAGCGCGTCATTCGCCCGCGCATGTCGACCATCCCGGGCGTGGCGGAGACCGAGGTGCTCGGCGGCGCCAAGTACGCCATGCGGGTATGGATCGACCCCGTGCGCCTCGCCGCGCGCGGGCTCACCGCCTCCGAGGTGCGCCGGGCGATCGACGCCTCGAACTTCCTCTCGGCGCCCGGTCGCACCCGCAACGAGCTCGTCTCCTACCCGATCACCATGCGCTCGACGCTGCAGACGCCCGACGCCTTCGCGCAGCTGCCGCTGACCGGCGCGGGCGACGACGTCGTGCGCCTGCGCGACGTCGCCGAGGTGGAGCTCGCGGCGGAATCGAACGACACGATCGTCGACTTCAACGGCGAGCCCGGCACCTTCATCGGCCTCTACCCGACGCCCGGCGCGAACCCGCTCGACATGGCCGCCTCCGTGCTGGAGGAGCTGCCGGCGATCCAGGCGACGCTGCCCGACGGCATGTCGCTGACCCTGATGTACGATTCGACGGAGCAGATCGGCGCCTCGATCGACGAGGTGTTCCGCACCATCCTCGAGGCGACCGTGATCGTCGCGGTGATCACGCTCTTGTTCCTCGGCTCGTTCCGGGCCGTGACGCTGCCGCTCGTCGCGATCCCGCTCTCGCTCGTCGGCACGCTCTTCATTCTCCTGCTGATGGGCTATTCCATCAACCTGCTCACGCTGCTCGCCATGGTGCTCGCCATCGGCCTCGTGGTCGACGATGCGATCATCGTCGTCGAGAACGTGCAGCGCCACGTCGACGAGGGCATGAACCCGGCCCGCGCCGCCTTCGTCTCGATGAAGGAGCTGTTCGGGTCGATCGTCGCCATGATGCTGACGCTGGTCGCCGTGTTCACGCCGCTCTTCTTCACGGGAGGCCTCACCGGCGCGCTCTTCCGGGAGTTCGCCGTCACGCTCGCGGGCGCGGTGTTCATCTCCGGGATCGTGGCGCTCACGATCTCGCCGATGATGGCCGCACGGGTGCTGAAGGCCGGCCACAGCCGCTTCCAGACCGTGCTCGACCGCGGCTTCGGCCGGCTCGAGGGCTGGTACGAGCGCCGCGTCGCGGGCTCGCTGCGGTATCGCGCCGTGACGATCTTCATCGTCGTCGCGCTCGTCGGCGTCACCGGCTTCCTGTTCACCAAGACCGCGAGCGAGCTCGCGCCCGAGGAGGACGTCGGCGCGCTGTTCGCCATCGTCAACGCGCCCGCCTACGCCACCTCGGACTACACGCGCACCTACGTCGACCAGATGCGCGCGCGCACGCAGGACCTGCCCGAGCTGTCGGCGAACTTCTCCATCGTCGGCTTCGGCGGGCAGACGAATTCCGGCATCGCGCTGTGGGCCTTCGACGACTGGGCCGAGCGCGAGCGCAGCCAGGCGCAGATGCAGCAGGACCTGCAGGGCCGGATCGCCGGCATCACCGGCGTCGAGGCCTTCGTCTTCGCGCCGCCGACCCTGCCGGGCGCCGGCGGCGGCCTGCCGATCTCGGTCGTGATCCAGACGACGAGCTCGCCCGCCGACGTCTACGAGGTCGCCGAGCAGGTCCGCCAGGAGGCGCAGGCGTCGGGCCGATTCATCGTCGTGCAGAACTCGATGTCGTTCGACACGACCGAGGTCGTCGTCACCATCGACCGCGATCGCGGGGCGGCGCTGAACGTGCCGGCATCCGAGGTCGGCGCCACGCTCGGCCTCCTCGTCGGCGGCGGCGCGATCTCGCAGTTCGACCGGGATTCGAACAGCTACGACGTGATCATGCAGGTCCCGGCCGCGTACCGGAACAACCCGGAGCGCCTGGGCGACCTCTACGTCCGCTCGCGGACCGGGGACATGGTGCCGCTGTCGGCCATCGCCGACATCGAGACCGGCGTCGCCGCGGCGACGATCGAGCAGTTCAACCAGCTCAACTCCGCCACCATCTCGGCGCTGCCGCTGCCGGGCGTCTCCACCGGCGACGGGCTCGCCGAGATCGTGAGCATCGCCGAGCGCGTCATGCCGGACGGGTTCTACATCGACTACGCCGCGCAGTCCCGCCTCGAGGTCGGGGAAGGCAATACGATCGCCATCGCCTTCGTGCTCGCCATCGTCGTGATCTATCTCGTGCTCGCGGCGCAGTTCGAGAGCTTCCGCGACCCCTTCGTCATCCTCATGTCGGTGCCGCTGTCGATCTTCGGCGTCATCGTGCCGCTGAACCTCGGCCTCTCGACGCTCAACATCTACACGCAGGTGGGGCTGATCACGCTCATCGGCCTGATCACCAAGCACGGCATCCTGCTCGTGGAGTTCGCCAACCAGCTGCGGCGCGAGAAGGGGCTCGGCCGCGAGGCGGCGATGATCGCCTCCGCCAAGCTGCGCCTGCGCCCCATCCTGATGACGACGACGGCCACCGCGCTCGGCGTCGTGCCCTTGATGACGGCCGAGGGGGCGGGCGCGGCGGCGCGGTTCTCCATGGGCCTCGTGATCTTCTCGGGCATCACGGTGGGCACGCTGTTCACGCTGTTCGTCGTGCCGACCTTCTACACGCTGGTCTCGCGCCGCACGCTCCAGGCCGAGCTCGACGAGAGCGGCGAGCGGGCCGCGCCTGCAAGCCTGCGCCAGCCGGCGGAATAGGCACGGGAGCCGCTCGGGCCGTCCGCTAGCCTACGAAGCCGCCGGCGCGGCGTTCTTCCCCGCGGCCGATCCGGGAGCTCGGCCGAGGCAGGCGGGATAGCGCACGCAGCTTCGGAAGAGGCCGTATCGCCCCCGCCGCTCGACCAGCCAGCCGCCGCTGCATTGGGGACAGGCCGGATACCCGGCGCCGCAGGCGCATCGAGCCTCCGCCGTTCCGTCCACACGCTCCGGCAGCCCGGTTCCGCAGGACGCGCAGGCGGGCAGAGTGTTTCCGCAATGCTGGACGTGCTCGCAGCGAAACCGCGTTCGACCCTCCCGCCCCGTCACGCCCAGCAGCCGCCCGCCGCATTCGTCACAGGCATGGACGCGCGGCTCCGCGCCGCGCGCCGCGACGACGCCGTAGGCGGGGTCGTCCGCGAGCTCGGTCACGAACGCCGACGGCCTCGCGTACGAGGCTAGGATCGTCAGGGTCTCGCGCGCCCTCGTCATGGCGACGTACATGACGCGCCGCTCCTCCGCGTTTTCGAACGCCTCCTCCTCCGGCGAGACCAGGGACAGGAGGGGATCGTCGACGATCTCAGACGGAAAACCCATGCGCCCGCCGTCGGCAGCGAGGAGGATCACATGGTCGGCCTCCAGGCCCTTCGAGGCGTGGATGGTCTTGAAATCGATCCGCAGCCTCCGGAAACGGCGGCGCAGATCCAGCATGTCGGGCTCGAGGAAGCGGTATCGAGCGAGCAGCAGCACGGTCGCAGACCTTCCTTCCGCGCTCCGGCCCTCCGACAAGGCGGAGAGGACCTCCGACAGCCTGCGTCCGTCCTCGCCCCTCGGCACGTCGACGATCCTGATCGCCGGTTCAGTCGCCGTCCCGGCCGGCACGATCCGCTTCTGGATCTGGGCCGGGTTCCGGAGCACGAAGGTGCGGGCGGCGAGCGCGATCTGGTCGACCGAACGGAAGGTCCGGCCGAGATCGACCGTCCGGTGCGTTCCGGGATCGCCGTCGAAGGCGCCTCCGAACTCGCGCCCGAAACGGCGCATCAGATGGAGGTCGGACCCGGCGAAGCGGAAGATCGACTGCCAGTCGTCGCCGACGGCGAAGAGGCGGGCGTCCTCATGCTGGGCCTTCAGCGCCCTGATCAGGCGGGCGCGGCTCTGCGAGATGTCCTGGAACTCGTCGACCAGGATGTGGCGGTAGGGGCTGACATAGCGCCCGGCCTCCGCATGGCCCGCGGCGCGCAGGATCATGTCCTCGAAGTCGATGCGACCGCCGAGCCGTTCCTGGTATTCCGCGAGGACCGGCGCGAAGACCTTCAGGAACGCAGTCCCCCGCTCGCCGAGCTTCATCCGCTCGGACGTCCTCTCGCAATCGGCGAGGCTGTAGCCGCCGCTCTTGAACTTGCGCAGGAACGTCCCCAACAGCTTCGAGAATGTATCGACGTGGTTCAGCTCGATGATGCGGTCGTAGATCGCCTCGGCCGGGCGCGGCCGCACCGTGACGTGGGGCGCCACCTTCTCCGCGAGGGCGGTCAGCAGGCGGCCGTCCTGTCGCTCGAAGCTGTAGGTCTCGATCAGGATGGTGCCGCGCTCCGCGTGCACACGGCGCTTCCAGTCCATGCCGGCCAGATATTCCTCACGGTCGACGAACGGCGCGGTGACCAGCCGCTCGCGCCCATCGCGCGTCGTCTCTTTGCGCACGCCGAAATGCTCGATGTAGACGCCGCTGTCGATCAGGCGAAAATCCGGCTGGTACGCGCGCCGGCCGGCCGTCGATACTGCGTGCTCGTACGCGGGTTCGTATTCGTATGCGACGCCGTTCTCGTAGAGCCAATTGGCGATCTGGAGCTCTTCGTAGCTCTTCACCTTCTCTCCCTGCAGCGTGCGCAGGTCCTGGCGCTCCATGTGGGAGTAGAATTCGTGCTTGGTCCTGAAGTCCCACTCGGTCTTGGGCTCGACCAGGAAATGGGCGAACCACCGGATGATTGCTCGCGACACATCCGACAGGCGTAGGACCAGATCCTTAAGGATCTGCTTGATCAGGTTGGTGAAGGCCATGTCGTCGGTCGCGTGCTCGGCGAGCGCCGGCTTCGTTCCTTCCACGATGCCGATGATGTCGTAGGCGAGCGCGTGGAAGGTCCGCGCCACGATCGGCGCGCCCGCGCGCGCCGCCACCCGTTCCGACATCTCCCGCGCCGCGTCCTTGGCGAAGGCGAGCAGCAGGATCTCCTCGGGCCGCCGGATGCCGGCCTCGACCAGGTAGGCCGCCTTCGCGGTGATCACGCTCGTCTTGCCTGAACCCGCCCCGGCGAGGACGAGCGTCGCGTCCTCGTCCGCGACGACGGCTTCCCGTTGCTCCGGCGTCAGCGGCTTCGACTCGATCGAGTCGAAGAAATCCTTCCAGCGCTCCAGCTCGGCGGCGACGAAGGTCGCAATCCCGTCGGCTCGCACCGTGCGCGGGTCGCCGACGAAGGCCCGGACGACCGCGATACGCTCCGCCGCCTCGGGACCGACGGCGTCGGGCGTCAGCTTGGAGAGCAGCGCCACGTCGAGGGCGCGGGCGTCGTCGAGAAGAGGCGAGACCAGGCAGGCGGCCGGATATCGAGTCGGACGCGCCAGGGCCGCGACCGCTGCGACGAGCCTGTTCAGGCGCGCCGCCGCCTCGTCCAGCGCCGACAGGTTGGCGCCGACCCAGGCGTGCTCCAGCCCCACCGAGAACTCCCGGGCATCGCCGTGGCCTGCGCCCTTCAGGACGATGTCCGCGGACCCGCCCGGGCCGACGACCAGCGCGGACCCGAACATTCCCCTGCGGACGACGGGCGGTCTTGCCAGCGACTGCACGGACAGGGACTCCACCCGGTCCCGTCGCGTGACCCGCAGCTGGTCGCCGTCGAGCTCCATGATCCGGGCCGACGCGCCGAAGGGATCGGCGAGCAGTCCGAGCAGGGGGCGTCTTTGTAGCCGGATCATCGGTCTGGAGCCTCGTCGTTCCGTCTGGCGATCGCCGGACGACTGAGACGCCAGCGCAGCGCCATCATCGCAAGGAGCCATCATGCCGCCATGCGACGGACGATAGACGCGCCAAACAAACCTTCTGCCATCCTCTGTAAACGGCCGATGCACGTCTTCCAACTCTCGGATTGGGACATGCGCAACTAAAAAGCGTTTCGGAGACGTTCATGACGGGCGTACCCGGTCGAAAGCCGGCGCCCTCTCAGCCGCCGAGCCCGAGGTCGCGACTGATGCCGGCGAGGTGGTCGCGCATGCGCGCCTCCGCCTCGGCGGGACGGCGCTCGGCGATGGCGGCGACGACGGCGAGGTGCTCGTTGCCTAGCGCAATGCGCCGCGCATGCGGACGCGTGCCCTCGCGCAGCCGGGCCCAGGTCGCGTCCTCGCGCACCGCCTCGATCGCCTCGAACACCGCCAGGAAGAGCCCGTTGCGCATGGTCTCGGCGATGCGTCGGTGGAAGGCGCTGTCCCAGCGCTCGTACTCGGCGTCGCTGGCCGCCGCGCGCGAGCGCTCGGCCATGCGCCGCAGGGCGTCGACGTCGATCGGCGCGGCTCGGATCGCGGCCCAGCGGGCGAGAACCGGCTCGATCTCGAGCCGCACCTCGAGGATCTCTGCCGGGCTCGTGAGGTTGGCGATGCCGCCGAGCCGGCGGGCCACGGGGGTCGGCGGCGTGGACAGGAACGTGCCCTGCCCCTGGCGCCGCCAGATCGTGCCCTCCGCCTCGAGCGCGTCGAGCGCGCGGCGCACCGCTCTGCGGCCGACGCCGAGCGCCTCCGCCACGTGCCGCTCGGGCAGCACGCGCCCGTTCGCGACGATCGAGCCGTCCCGCAGCGCCGAGCGCAGGCGTACGAGAACCGGGTCGGCCGGCTCGTGCTCTTGCTCCGGGGCTCGCATGGTCGGCTCGACTCCGTTCCTGGCATGTCGCCAGAGCTTTGTACCAATACCTGAATTGGTACAAAACCGTCGACGCTCTGTCGAGCCTTTCCGACGGGCTCATCAGCCGCGCTTTCGGGCATCGGGAGCCTGCGTTTCGAGCATGAAACCCCTTGTTCACCGCGTTGAACGGTTCTAGCTTGCCTCTCGCGCCCGAGCGCCGAGACCTGCGCCGGCGCTCCGTATCAATGCGAAATTGGTTCGCCAATCACGTAACGGCAAGAGGCACCCGTGCAGCTGCGCCACGATCCCATCTATCCGTCGCGTCGATCGCCCGTCCTGGCGCGCAACGTGGTGACCACGTCCCAGCCGCTCGCCGCGCAGGCGGGCCTGCGCATGCTGCTCGCGGGCGGCAACGCGGTGGACGCCGCACTCGCCGCCGCGATCGCGCTCACCGTGCTCGAACCCAGCGGAAACGGCCTCGGCTCAGACGCCTTCTGCATTCTCTGGGACGGCGAGCGCCTGCACGGGCTCAACGCCTCCGGGCGCTCGCCCAAGGGCTGGACGCCGGAGCGCTTCGCGAGCGGCATGCCCGAGCGGGGCTGGGAGAGCGTCACCGTTCCTGGGGCGGTCTCCGCCTGGGTCGATCTCTCCACGCGCTTCGGCAAGCTGCCATTCGAGGCGCTGTTCGCGCCGGCGATCGACTATGCGCAGAACGGCTACGCGGTCTCGCCGGTGATCGCGGCGCTCTGGGCGCGCGCGGAACGCATGCTCGGTGGCGAGCCGGGCTTCGCCGAGTGCTTCCTGCCCGGCGGGCGCGCGCCCAAGGCCGGCGAGATCTTCCGCGCGCCGGCCATGGCGGAGAGCCTGCGCGCCATCGCCGAGAGCCGCGGCGAGGCCTTCTATCGCGGCGCGCTCGCCCGCGAGATCGCCGACTTCGCCCGCACGCACGGCGCGGCGCTCGACGAGGACGACCTCGCCGCCCACGAGAACGACTGGTGCGGCACCGTCTCCTCGACCTACGGCGACGCGGCGCTGCACGAGATCCCGCCCAACGGCCAGGGCATCGCCGCCTGCATGGCGCTCGGCATCTGCCGCCATCTCGGGCTCGAGCGCCTCGAAGCCGACGATCCGCAGGCGATCCACCTCCAGATCGAGGCGATGAAGCTCGCGATGGCCGACGCGGACGCCTATGTGGCCGACCCGGCCCACATGGCCGACGTCGGGGCCTCCGATCTCCTCGACGAGGGCTACCTCGCGCGCCGCGCGGCGCTGATCGACGCGTCCCGCGCGCAGGATTTCGGCGCCGGGGCGCCGAAGCACGGCGGCACGGTCTACCTGACCGCCGCGGACGCCTCGGGCATGATGGTGTCCTACATCCAGTCGAACTATGCCGGCTTCGGATCGGGCGTGGTGGTGCCGGGGACCGGCATCTCGCTGCAGAACCGCGGGCTCGGCTTCGTCACGACGCCGGGGCACCCGAACCGCGTCGGCCCGCGCAAGCGCCCGTTCCACACCATCATCCCCGGCTTCCTCATGCGCGGCGGCGCGCCCGAGATGAGCTTCGGCGTGATGGGCGGGCCGATGCAGGCTCAAGGGCACCTCCAGATGGTGCTGCGCTCGATCCTCTGGGACCAGGACCCGCAGGCGGCCGCCGACGCGCCGCGCTGGCGCTTCGTCGCGGGGCGCACGGTCGCGATCGAATCGACCATCGGCGCGGCCACGCTCGAGGCGCTCGGCGCGATGGGCCATGCGATCGAGGTCGAGGCGCCGGATGCGAGCTTCGGCTTCGGCGGCGCGCAGCTGATCCGGCGCATTCCGGGCGGGTACGCCGCGGGCTCGGACCCGCGCAAGGACGGCTGCGCTGTGGGCTATTGAGGAGGGGCGGATGACCTGGTCGATCGTCGCGAAGGACCCGCAGAGCGGCGCCATCGGCATCGCGGTGGCGAGCCGCTTCTTCGCGGTGGGCGCGCGCGTTCCCTTCGTCGCGCCCGGCATCGGCGCGGTGGCGACGCAGGCGCTGATCAATCCGCTCTACGGCCCGAAAGGTCTCGCGCTCCTGCGCGGCGGCACGAGCGCGCAGGACACGCTCGCCGCCCTGATCGAGGAGGATACCGGCCGCGACCACCGGCAGGCACAGGTGATGGATGCGCAGGGCCGCGTCGCCGCGCATACGGGCGCCGCCTGCGTCGACTGGTGCGGGGCGATTTCGGACGACCTCTGCGGCGTCGCCGGCAACATGCTGGTGGGCCCGCAGGTGCTGGAGGAGACCGCGCGCGCCTATCGCGAGCACGCCGATCTGCCCTTCCCGCGCCGGCTGATCGCGGCCATGCGCGCCGGCGAGGACGCGGGCGGCGACAAGCGCGGCAAGCAATCGGCCGGGCTCGTGATCCACACGAGCGAGGACTGGCCCGATCTCGACCTGCGGGTCGACGACCATCCCGAGCCGATCGCGGAGCTGGCGCGGATCGAGCGCGTCTCGCGCGAGCGCTGGGCGCATTTCAAGCGCTTCCTCGCCACCCGCGCCGACCCTGTGGGCATCGTCGACCGGGCGCGGATCGATTCGGAGATCGCGGCCGCGCTCGCGGCGCAGGCGGCCGAAGAAGCGGAACGGGCGGTGGGCGCATGACGGGCGAGCCGATCCTGACCGTCGAGGATCTCGCCGTTTCCTTCACGGGGCCGGACGGGCGGCGCACCCGCGCGGTCGACGGCGTCGGCTTCTCGGTGAGCCCCGGCCGCACGCTCGGCATCGTCGGCGAATCCGGCTGCGGCAAGAGCGTCACCTCGCTCGCGATCATGGGTCTTCTGCCGAAAACGGGCACGACCGTCACCGGCCGCGTCCTGTTCGAGGGCGAGGACCTGCTGACGAAGCCCGAGCGCGCGATGCGCGACCTGCGCGGCGACCGGCTCGCGATGATCTTCCAGGAGCCGATGACCTCGCTCAACCCGTCCTACACGATCGGCGACCAGATCGTGGAGGCGATCGTGCGCCACCGCCCGGTGGGCAAGCGCGAGGCGGCCGAGCGCGCGGTCGAGATGCTGGCGCGCGTGCGCATCCCCGAGCCTGCGGCGCGCTTCCACGACTATCCGCACAAGCTCTCGGGCGGCATGCGCCAGCGGGTGATGATCGCCATGGCGCTCGCCTGCGAACCGCGCCTCCTCATCGCCGACGAGCCGACCACCGCGCTCGACGTCACGATCCAGGCGCAGATCCTCGAGCTGATGCGGGCGCTGCGCGAGGAGACCGGCACGGCGATCGTGCTCATCACCCACGATCTCGGCGTCGTGGCGGAAGTCTGCGACGAGGTCGCGGTGATGTATGCCGGCCAGGTGGTCGAGCGCGCGCCCGTCGAGGAACTGTTCCGCTTCCCGCAACACCCGTACACCGTGGGCCTTCTCGGCTCGCTGCCGCGCTTCGACAAGCCCCGCGCGCGCCTCGCGGCGATCGAGGGCGCGGTGCCGGACATGACGCGCCCACCCGAGGGCTGCCGCTTCGCCGCGCGCTGCCCCTTCAAGATCGAGCGCTGCGCGACGATGCCGGAGCTCGCGGCGGTCGCGCCCGGCCACGCGTCCCGCTGCTGGCGCGCGCCGCTGGAGAGGCTCGTCGCATGAAGGGACCGAGCATGAGCGGGCCGATTTTGGAGGCGCAGGGCCTCGTCAAGCACTTCGTCGCCAAGCGCTCGCTGCTCGGACGCCCGCTCGCGAGCGTCAAGGCGGTGGACGGCGTCTCGCTGACGCTCGCGCCCGGCGAGACGCTGGCGCTCGTCGGTGAGAGCGGCTGCGGCAAGTCCACGCTCGGGCGCATGCTGCTGCGGCTGATCGAGCCCACCGAGGGCCGCGTGCTCGTCGCCGGCGAGGACGTGACGGACCTGCCCGAGAGCCGTCTCGCCGCGCTCCGGCGCACGGTCCAGATCGTCTTCCAGGATCCCTTCGCCTCGCTCAACCCGCGCATGACAGTGGGCGACATCCTCGCCGAGCCGCTGATGCTGCACGCCATCGTGCCCAGGGCAGAGCGAGCCGCGCGCGTGTCGGATCTCCTCGCACGGGTGGGCCTCGATCCGCGCCATGCGGCGCGCTTCCCGCACGAGTTCTCCGGCGGGCAGCGCCAGCGCATCGTCATCGCCCGCGCGCTGGCGGTCGAGCCGAAGGTGATCGTGTGCGACGAGCCGGTCTCGGCGCTCGACGTCTCGATCCGCGCCCAGATCCTCAACCTGCTGGAGGACCTGCAGGCGCGGCTCGGGCTCGCCTACGTGTTCATCTCCCACGATCTCGGCGTGGTGCGCCACATCGCCGACCGGGTGGCGGTGATGTATCTCGGCCGCATCGTCGAGACGGGGCCCACCGCCGCGCTCTTCGCCGAGCCGCGTCACCCGTACACCCGCGCGCTGCTCTCGGCGATTCCCGCCCCCTCCCCCGCCGCGCGGCGCGAGCGGCGGCTGCTGGAGGGCGACGTGCCGAGCCCGCTCTCGCCACCGTCCGGCTGCCATCTGCGCACGCGCTGCCCGCACGCGGTCGATGCCTGCGCCGCCGAGCGCCCACCGCTCGCGCCCGTCGGCCCGGGCCATGCCAGCGCCTGCCTCTTCGCCGCGAGCCTGCCCGATGCGGACGATCCGACGCCGCGCGCGCCGGCCGTCGATCCCAGGCTCGAGACGCTCTTCGCCGCCTTCACGGGCGATCGCGAACCCGCCGCCTTCTCGGAGGCGGCGCAACAGGGGAAACGGTCGGGCCGCGAGCCCGCCCTGACCAACGGGAGACCAGTGTGATGAAACGCATGATCCTCGCCGGAGCGCTCGCGGTCGCGACCTTCGGCCTCGCCGGCGCCGCGGGCGCCCAGACCACGCTGCGCATCGGCCTCGCCGAGGACCCGGACGTGCTCGACCCGTCGCTCGGGCGCACCTATGTCGGGCGCATCGTCTTCGCCTCGCTCTGCGACAAGCTCTTCGACATCGACGCCGATCTCAACGTCGTGCCGCAGCTCGCGCTCTCGCACGAGACCTCCGAGGACGGCCGCACGCTGACGATCCGGCTTCGCGAGGGCGTGACCTTCCACGACGGCACGCCGATGGATGCGCAGGCCGTGAAGTATTCGCTCGACCGGCACCGCTCCATGGAAGGCTCCTTCCGCCGTGGCGAGCTATCGGTCGTCGAGAGCGTCGACGTGGTCGATCCTCTCACCGTCCAGCTCAACCTGAAGAGCCCCTTCGCGCCTCTGCTCGCGACGCTCACCGACCGCTCCGGCATGATCGTCTCGCCGGCGGCTGCGGAAGCGGCGGGCGACCGGTTCGGCAATGCGCCGGTCTGCGCCGGGCCGTTCTCCTTCGTCGAGCGCGTCCAGCAGGACCGCATCGTGGTGGAGAAGTTCGCCGACTACTGGAATGCCGACGAGGTCTTCATCGACCGCATCGAGTACCGCCCGATCCCGGATTCGACGGTGCGGCTCGCCAACCTCCAGTCCGGCGATCTCGACCTGATCGAGCGCGCGCTCGCCACCGACATCCCGGCGATCCGCGCCGACGACGCGCTCGAGCTCGTGATCGTGGGCGAGCTCGGCTACCAGGGCATGACGCTCAACGTCGCCAACGACGAAGGCGCGACCGGCCCGCTCGCGGAGAGCCCGCTCGTGCGCCAGGCGCTGAACCTCGCCATCGATCGTGAGGCCCTGAACCAGGTCGTGTTCAACGGCGAGTTCTTTCCCGGCAACCAGTGGATCGGCCCGGAGAACCAGTGGTACCAGGAGTCCCATCCGGTCCCCGCCCGCGACGTCGAGAAGGCCAAGGCGCTGATCGCGGAGGCGGGCGTGTCGACCCCGATCGTCGTCGACTTCATGATCCCCAACAACCCGGAAGTCCGGCAGGTCGCGGAGGTGATCCAGGCCATGGCGGCGGAGGCCGGCTTCGACATGCAGATCCGCGTGGTCGAGTTCGCCACCGGCCTGCAGGAGGCCGAGGCCGGCCGCTTCGGCGCCTTCATGCTGGCTTGGTCCGGCCGGCCCGATCCGGACGGCAACATCTACTCCTTCGCCTACACGGGCGGCCCGCTGAACTACGGCAAGTTCTCGAACCCGGAGGTCGACGCGGCGCTCGACGCGGCCCGCACCGCCACCACCTTCGAGGACCGCAAGGCGGCCTACGCGGACGCGGCCGACATCTGGCTGACGGAAGGCTCGGTGCTCTACCTCTACCACCGCGCCATGCTGATCGCCCACACGGACGCGGTCGACGGCTACGTCCAGCTCCCCGACGGCCTCGTGCGCGTCGTCGGCGTGTCGATGAACTGAGGTTCGCGCGAACCCCTCTCCCGGATGGGAGAGGGGCAGGGGTGGGGAAAGCCGGCCGGCCCGGCTCCCTCGCCCCGATCCGCTACTCCCTCGGCCCCGAAGAGGACCGCACCGTGCTCCAGCTCATCGGAAAACGCCTCGCGCAGCTCGTGCCGACGCTGTTCTTCGTGTCGGTGCTGATCTTCTCGCTGCAGCATCTCTTGCCCGGCGACCCGGCGCTCGTGATGGCGGGCGAGGAGCGCGATCCGGTCGTCATCGAGCAGATCCGCAAGCAGTACGGCCTCGACCAGCCGGTACCCGTGCAATACGCCATGTGGATCGGCAACGTCCTCACCGGCGACCTCGGCGAGTCCATGCGCCTGAAGGTGCCGGTCTCCGAGCTCGTCGTGCAGAAGCTGCCGGTGACGCTCCAGCTCGCGATCATGGCGATGGCGATCGCGCTGCTGATCGGCGTGCCGGCGGGCGTGCTCTCGGCGGTGAAGAAGGATTCTGCCTGGGACTACGTCACCAACGTGGTCGGCCTCGCGGGCATCTCGACGCCGAATTTCTGGCTCGGCATCATGCTGATCCTGCTGTTCGCCGTGAATCTCGGCTGGCTGCCGGCGGGCGGCTACGCCAGCCCCTTCGTCGATCTCGAGCGCTCCCTCGCCACGACGATCCTTCCCGCCTTCGTGCTCGGCACCGGCATCGCCGGCGTGATCATGCGCCATACCCGCTCGGCCATGCTCCAGGCGCTCGCCTCCGACTACGTCCGGACCGCCCGCGCCAAGGGGCTTTCCGAGCGCACGGTCGTGTGGAAGCACGCCATGCGCAACGCCCTCACCCCGGTGATCACGCTGGGCGCGCTCGAGTTCGGCACGCTGCTCTCCGGCGCGGTCCTGACCGAGCAGATCTTCTCCATCCCCGGCTTCGGCAAGCTCATCGTGGACGCGGTCTTCAACCGCGACTACGCGGTGGTGCAGGGCGTCGTGCTGGTCACGGCGGCGACCTACATCCTGCTGAACCTCTTGGCCGATCTCGGCTACATCCTCGCCAATCCGAGGCTCCGCTCATGAGCGCGACCGCCGCCCCCCTCCCCCAGCGCCCAGCCGCGGGCGAGGACTTCGTCATCGAGACGCCGCGCGCCCGCGCCTGGCGGCGGCTGCGCCGACGGCCGGCGGCGATGGCGGCCCTCGTCATCGTACTCGCAGTGGTCGCCGCGGCGGCGCTCGCGCCTTGGATTGCGCCCTACGATCCCACCGCCCAGAGCTGGAGCGCCGTGCGCCAGGCGCCTTCGGCGGCGCATTGGTTCGGCACCGACGAGGTCGGCCGCGACGTGTTCTCGCGCATCCTCTGGGGCGCGCGCGCCTCGCTCGCCGCGGGCCTCGTCTCGGTCGCGATCGCCATCGCCATCGGCGTGCCGCTGGGGCTGCTTTCGGGCTATGTCGGCGGCTGGGTCGACGCGGTGCTCGGCCGCGTCACGGACGCCATGCTGGCGATCCCCTTCCTCATCCTCGCCATCGCGCTCGCGGCCTTCCTCGGCCCGAACCTCACGAACGCCATGATCGCCATCGGCGTCACCGCGACCCCGATCTTCATCCGCCTCACCCGCGGGCAGGTGATGCAGGCGCGCGCGGAGGAATGGGTCGAGGCCGCGCGCGCGGTCGGCAACCCGCATTGGCGCATCGCGCTGCGCCACGTACTCCCCAACACGATGCCGCCGATCCTGGTCCAGGCGACGCTCACGGTCGCGACCGCGGTCATCGCCGAGGCGAGCCTCTCCTTCCTGGGCCTGGGCCAGCAGCCACCGATGCCCTCCTGGGGATCGATGCTGAACTCCGCGCAACGCTTCCTCGGCCAGGCGCCGTGGATGGCGGTTTTCCCCGGCCTCGCCATCTTCGTGACCGTGCTCGCCTTCAACGTGCTCGGCGACGGGCTGCGCGACGCGCTCGATCCGCGCGCGAAGTGAGATCTCCGCCGAGGACGACGCGATGCGGACGCGGAACGCGCCGTGAGCAGGAGCGGGTGGTCGAGGCGCTCCCCGCGGGCGACCCGGCGATACGAGCCGGGGCCGAGAACCGCCGCCGGGGCGGCGTCAGCCGAGTCGCGGCGACGACCATCGCGGCCGCTGGCGGCGTCACCCATTCAGACGACGCGCCCGACGTCCGTTCCCGCCACCGTGCCCGGGTCGAGGGACGGAGGCGATACCGATGGAACGACATGCGACCCCGTGGGCGGCGCGCGAGACGGCGCGCGCGCTCGTCCTGACGCGCCGGCTCCTCGCCGCCGCGCTGCTGGGCGTCTTCGCGACGCTGCCGACGCATGCGACAGGCGCAGCCACCGCGCCGGACAATTTCGCGGCGCGCCCGGTCGACGGCTGGCGGGACGTGGCCGGACGCTGGCGGATCGAGGGGGCCGACGGGCAGCGCCTCGGGGAGATCGACGTCTCGGTCGAGAATGCCATCGGCGCGCGGGGCCGGCTCGCCGTCCCCGTCGACGGGGCGTCCGATCGCCTGCGCGAGGTGTTTTTCGATACCCGCGCCATCGCCCCCGATCGCGTGACGCTGAATCTCTTCCACGGCATCGGGGACCGCAATCCCGGCACGCTCACCCTCACGCGCGACCGGACGGACCCGCTGCGTATCCTGAACGGGGCCATCGATGAGGGATCGGGCTGGCGCCGCGTCCGCCTGGTGCGCAGCGGCGAGCCGCCCGTCCCCGCCGAGTCTGCCGAGGGCCCGGACGAGGAGGAGATCTTCGACCTGCCCGGCGTCGGCGTGAGCGGCCCGCCCTACCGACTGCGCGATCTGCCCTCGTCCGGCGCGATCCGCGTGCGGGCTACGTCGGATGCCGCGAGCCCCGTCGTGGGCATGCTGGAGGCGGGGTACGAGGACATCCTGGTCACCGCGTGCACGCCCTTCGTCGAAGCCTCCGTCTTCGAGGAGCGCGACTTCGCGGGCAAGCTGGCGATTCTGGACGGGAGCTGGTGCGAGATCGAGCATGCCGATGCCTCCGCCCGGCGGACGGTCGGCTGGGTCGAGGGCCGTCACCTCCTGCCGATGCGCGAGCGCATGGACGAGGGCTGGGGCGGGAAACGGGGCGAGCCGGTCGCGACGTCCGCCGCGTACGATCACAACGGCTCGACGATGCGCCTCGAGCGCGATGGACATGCGGTGCGCATTCTCTACGAGCGCCCGCGCGACGGGCTCGCCGCCATCGGCGTCGGGCCCGGGACGCTCCTGTTCGACGGCGTCCTCGGCGAGGCGGGGGTGCTGGAGGGGCGTGCGCGCCTGTTCAGCGGGCGCTGCGACACGCTCGACTACTCGGTCTCGGGCGTCTTCGCTCCGGGGCGCACGATCGTCCTCACCGGCCTCGCCCCGGTGCGCGAGCGTGGCGGCTGCCGGGTCGTCGGCACGCGCAGCGACGGCGGCAACGCGAACCTGCTCTTCACCATCATGCCCTGAGCCTCCCGCTCATCCGAATCGATGACGACCGCGTCGAGCCACGGCGCCTAGCGTGACGGCGGTCGGGCATGCGGGCCGCCATCGGCTGCGCGCGCGATCCGGCACACGCGCGTCCGCACATCCCACAGGAGCTTCGCCGATGACGACCTCACGCGTCCGACACCCCCTCGCGCTCGCCGTCACGCTCGTGCTCGCGCTCTCCGCCGCGGGCTGCAACGAGCCCTCGGCCGAGGCGTCCGGCCAAACGGAGGGGCTGCTGCTCGTGCCCGTCTTCGGCGAGGCGCGCGAAGACGTCTCGGCGCATCTGGACTTTTTCGGCGTGCGCGCCGGAGTCGTCGAAGAGGAGCGGATGTTCGCGGGCAAGCTCTCGGGATTCGCCTTTGTGGAGAGCTTTCGACCGGACGACGACGGCGTCCTGCCGCTCCAGGACGGCGAGATCGGCGTCAGCCTGTCCTTCCTGGACGGGAGCTACGCGCAGCATGGCCGGCACGTCGTCCCCGCCGCCGTCGACGGCCGGCAGCGCCTTGAGATCCCCATCGAGGGCGCACGGATCGACCTGACCATCGAGGGCATCGGCGACGGCGAGATCGTGGTCGTCGGCTACGATGCGCCCACCGGGGGCGGCACGGTGAACCGCGGCGCCCAGAATTACGGAAGCCATTGGTACTTCGAGCCGGGCGAGATCACGATTTCCGTCGCGGTCGAGGGGGCGTCGGAGCGCGACAGCCGCACCGTCACCCTCGCCGCCGGCGAGAGCGCCGCCGTCACCCTCACGGTTCCCCGCTGAGCGAGCGCGACGGTGACTCTCTTCACGCGTTTCGCGGGTCGTATCGGCAGAAAGCGGTTCCTCGTCGGCATGCTCGCCCTCGTCGCGGTCGGCGTCGTCGTCGGTGTGCTGACGACGCCGCTCCAGCTCCTCGCGCCGGGCGGGGCCTGGACGGGGCTCGTCCTCTCGCTGCTGTTTCTCTATCCGGCGCTCGCGCTGATGGTGAAGCGGCTGCACGATCGCGGACGTCCGGCGCTGCCCTTCGCCGCGATCTACGTGCTGCCCGGGCTCGTTTGGAACGCGATGCAAGCGGCCGGCATCGGGTTCACGCACGTGTCCATCGGCGACCTGCGCGTCGTCGAGCCGACCGGCCTCGGCCTCGCCGTGACCGGCGTCACCATCCTCGTCGCGCTTATCGCCTTCGTCGATCTCGTGCTCCTGCGGGGCGAGGCGGATACGAACGCGTGGGGGCCGGCGCCGGGCGCCGGCCGCGTCGGCGAGGCTGCGTCACCGCGCCGAGGGTAGGCTCGTCTCGAAGCGGGCATGATAGACGATCTGCCGCTCGATCGGCTCCTCGATCGGCTGGCCGGAGGGGTAGCGTCCGGTCACCCGGTCGCCCCGTCCCGTCATCGGCACGGCGACCGTGACGACGAGACGATCGCGCGTCAGACGCTCGATCCGCACCGAACCGGGCGCACTGTGGGTGAAGAACAGCGCGTCGTTGGCGTTACGGTTCGGATCGACGTTACCGTCGCCGTCGAGATCCTCGCCGGCGACATCGCGTCCGCCGGACATGATCGCCGCCTGGGTCGGGCTCATCCCGTCCGGCCAGTCGTCGAGCACGACGAGGGGACCCTCGCGGGAGAAATAGGTCTCGAAGGGGACCATGCCGGCGCTCAGCCCAGCGATCTGGTAGGCGCAGGTCGACTGGAACTGCAACGAGTTGCCCGCGAGAAAGCGGTGATCGTAGGCGGCGAGCCGGATCGCGGTGTCCTCGACCGCGCCGCCCGTCGTGTAGTCGCCGGTGGTCCACCAGCGCCAGCTGCCGCGCAGCGTCAGCGTCTCGACGCCGCCGGCACGCAAGGGCGCTCCGGCCAGCAGATCCGGATCGAAGGCCGACGCGCCGCAGGCGCAGCCGCGGGCGACCTGCGTTTCCCCCGCGTACCCGTTCGCGCCGACGCCGCGGGCGCGCACGATGATCGGATCGCGGCCCGGCGGTATGTCGGTCAGCGTGCCGTCGGAGGCGACGCGCCCGCCGCCGATCGTGCGGAAGACGAGGTCGCGCGGGTCGACGGGCGCGCCGCTCGCACCGTCGAAGGCGTGGATGCGCACGCTGTCGCCGGGCTCGGCGCAGGTCGCCTCCGGCCGCAGCCCGAGCGCCGTCGCGCCGATGGCGAAGCGCCGGACGCGGTCGTCGGGATGGCGCGGGGTCAGCATCCGGGGCGCCTCGAGGATCACCGCGCCCTCGATGGGGAAATCGGCCAGACGGCGAGACGTCTCGATGGCGATCGCGCTCCCGGTCGCATCGCGGCGCGCAGCCACGACGCCGGCTCCGTCGAACGCCCAGCCGTAATCCGCGCCCTCGACCGGGGGCGCGGCCTCGGCCGTCAACGTCGCCGCGTCGCCGGGCTGCAGGCCCGCGGGCAGGCCGAGAACGATCTGCGTGCGCGGCGTGACGAGCCGGATCGCCGCATCCGCCTGTCGCAGCCGCCACAGCCGCGTGCCCGGGAACACCAGAAGATCCGCCTCCCCCCATTGGAGCGCGCGCGCCCGGTAGGGCGGTCCCTCGTCGAGCACGAAGCTCTCCGGGAGCACCTGCTGCAGCCGCACTTCCAGGAAGCCGGGCTCGAGGCCGGGCGCCAGAATGTCGGTGCGGCAGGTCTGCGGGGCGATCGTGAAGCCGGGAAGGGCGTCGCGCAGCGGCGCCGAGGCGAGATCGCCCCCGAGCCAGCCGGCGAAGGACGCGGCGAGGTTCTCCGCCGTGTCTGCGACCGTAGCCGACGTGCGCGCCCCGTCGAGTCCGGCGGCGACGAGATCGGCCTGCTCGTCGGCCGTGGGCATCAGCTTATCGGTGAGCTTGCCGACCTGCCGGGCGTATCGCGCCTGGAGCCCGGCGCGACCGGCCTGGACCGCCCGCCCCTCCAGGCCGAGAAAGCCGGCAAAGCCCAGGAGCAGGTCGACGGTCGCCTTCGACGGATCCCACCCCTTGCTCTCGGTGACGAGCACCGCCTCGAGCAGGGTCGCCGTCGGGTCGGCGTCGTCTTCCGTGAAGCGGTCGCGGTCGACCCGCGCCAGGAGCGCGGTCGACCGTGCGGGGAGCGTCTTGTCCATGTAGTCGACGAAGATGCCCCAGGTCGCGTAGGCGAGCCCGGCCATCGCGCCGGGGGCGTTCGCGGCCAGACCGGGGGCGAGGCCCGCCGCCGATCCGGCGAGGCCGATCGACGTGCCGGCGAGGATCTGCGAGCCGATCAGCAGGTTCTGCATCTCGGGGCGCGAGGCGATCTCGGCGCGCAGATGCAGGTCCGACCAGGCCGCCAGCTGGCGTGCGTCCTCGGGGCAGACGCGCCCGCCGGACGGAGCGACGCCGCGGCCGCCGCCGGCCTGCGCGGGCACGATCCGCGCGCCCAGGCGCTCGAACCGGCCGTCGCGCTGCCGCGTGGCGGGGATCGCCGTCTCCAGCGCATCGAGGACGTCGACGAGGGGCTGCGGGCGCAAGAGCGGCGCGAGCGCGTCGAGCCGCCCGCGGGTTTCCGCGTCGGCGGACTCGTAGAGGGCGCGCAAGGGGGCGAGACCGTCCTCCAACGCGGACGCGAGCGCGTCGGTCGCACCCTCGGGCAGGGCCAGCGCCTCCGCGCGGCCCGCGAGGCGTTCCGGGAGCGCGGCGACGGCGTCGGCGGCTTCCCGGAAGGCGCCGGGCGTCACCTGGGCTTGCGCGATCCGGAACGCCACCGGCGCGCAGGCGAGGCCGTCCCGCTCCATCGCGAGGGCGTGGTAGACGACGAGCGCGGCGGTTCCGCCGGCGCGCCAATCGGCGAGATGGAAGGGAACCGCGATGCGCAAGCCCGTCTCGCTGCGCAGAAGCGGGACCGGCAGCGCGACGCCGCCCATCAGCAGGACGGCGTGGAGGTCGCCCGGCAGCCCGGCGATCTCCTGCGGCAGCGGCACGTCGGCAAAGCCGAGGGGCGTACCTCCGAGCGTGACGTTCGCCAACGCGCCGCAGGCGCGCGTGCCCAGGCCCGGCTCGGCTGTGGGGAGGAATTCCGGCGGAACCGGCAGGCCGTTGCGGCGCAGTTCCTCGGCCATCTGCGCCTTGTAGTCCGCCAGTGGATCGGCCGGGCGGGAGGCGCCGTCCGGCGCGTCCGGGGGCAACAGCGGCTGGAGGGAATACCCCGCATGGAGGTCGCCCGGCGCGTCCTGCGGCACGGGGGTCGGCTCGATCGCCGCGAGGGGATCGCGCACGACGCCCGCACGCAGGCGCGCCTGCGCCACGGCCGCGGCGTCGGGAAACGGACCGAGCACGTCGGCGAGCGTCGACAGATCGGGAGAAGCGTCGAGGGCGAGGGCCGTGATCGCGGCGGCGAGCGCCTGCGCATCGGCGGCCGCGACACGATCGCTCGCGTCGTGGCGCGCGCGGATGTCGATGAGGCGGCCGACGGCGCGCTCGAGCCGCACGGCGGCCTCCGCACTCGGCGCCGCCGCGATCGCGAGGGCGATGCGCGCGCACCCCGGATGGGCATGACTCGGCGTGCGGTTCGCGCACAGCCCGCCGAAGGCCGCGGACGCGATGCGCGCGGCCTCGCCCGCATCCGCGCGGGACGGCGTCGGCGCGGCGAGCGCGACGAGAGCGAACCACGCGAGCGTGATGGAAGCGACGAAGCGCCGTGCGCTCATCGCGTCAGCTCGGACGCGAACGGTCCGGCGGGCTCCGCGCAGAAACCGGCGACGGCTCGCACGATGTCGAAGAACATTCCTATCTCCCGATCAACCGCGTATGGTCGGCGCACACGCTGGGGCATGGCCGTCGTCGACGCGTCATTCACGTCGATGACGTACTGGTGTTTCTCCGGTCGTCTGCGCGGATTTGTCGCCCGGGACGATCATCGAGGGCGGCCTTGGACGGATAATATTTCACCGCTCGTGGTGCGGTAATCGGGTAAGGGCTGAGGCAGGCATGCAGACGCGATGGATCGCGAGCGATGGCGGTCCGCTCCTCTCGACACGCACGTGGCCGGCGAAGCGGGGTGCTCCTCGGGCCTTCGTCGGGCACAGCCAGCCGACCTATTCCGGCAACGTCGTCGACCTCGCCGCGGCGCTCGCGGCCGCCGGCTTCGAGGTCTTCGCGGGCGATCTGCGCGGGCACGGCGCCTCCGTGGACCAGCGCACGCCCCGCGGCCACCTCGACCCCCAGCACGGATGGGACGACCTCGTCGGCGACATGGCGCGCTTCCTCGAGACCGCCTTCGGCGACACGCCCTGGGACGAGCGCCTGATCGTCGCGCCCAACATCTCGGCGCTGCTGGTCCTGACGCTGCTCGCGCGGACGCCGGACCTCGCGCGCGACATCGTCCTCGTCTCGCCCGTCCCCAACCAGCCCGCGCTGCCGATCCTGGGGCGAGCCTTCATTCGCGCGCGGCTCCTGTTCAAGAGCCCCGTCGAGCCCGACGAGCAGATGCTGCATCACCTCTACAGCTTCCTCGGCGCGCATCTGAAGGAGCGCCGCCACCTCGCGGACGTCATCTCGGGAGACCGCGCGGTGGTGGAGGGGCTCCTCTCCGATCCGCTCGCCTGGCCGACGCCGTCGCTCGGCTATTGGTCGGCGATCTTCGACGGCATGGCGCGGGTCTGGCGCGAGCTCGAGAAAGCCCGCGTGCGGCCCGGAACGCGCGTGCTCGTTCTCTACGGCGGCGAGGACGCGATGATGCGCGACGGCGCCTTCGCCCCCGCCATGACCGCCCGCCTGAAGTCGGCGGGCGTCGAGGACGTGTCGACGGCGCGGGTGGACGGCGGGCGCTCGGGGCTGTTCCTGGAGGAGAAGAACCTCGGGGTGGTCGCGCGCGTCCTGGCGTGGCGCGACAGCGGGCGCGCGCCGGGCGCCGTCGAGGTCGCCGAGCGCGACCTCGCGGCCTTCTCGGAGGACGTGCTGGCCGGAATGGGCCGGCTCGGAGGCGGGAGAGACGGCAAGGCAGACGCGCTCCTGCCCGAGGAATTGGTGGAGCTCTGCTACGGCGCGATCGAGGACGAGGAGCGCTGGGTCGAGATGATGTACCGCGCGGCGCTCACGATCGCGCGCGGGGACGGCCGCGATACGGCGGAGATCGAGGACGTCTTCGCCCGGGTGATGCCGCACTGGGACCGCTCGTTCCAGATCAACCGGCAGATCATGATCAACGCCACCCTCGGCGTCCTGCTCCAGCACGTGATCGATCGCCTCGAGATCGGGATCGCGCTCCTCGACGATACCGGGCGGATGGTCCACCACAACGACGTGCTCGTGGACACGCTGTCGCGCGCGCTCGATCCCACGGGTCCGCGGCTTCGCGCGGCCGAGGCCGAGGCGCTCGTCGCCCGGCTCGCCGGCGCGGCGGCACAGGGCGCGACGGACGCGACGGAGACCGTCGTGATGCTGGAGGGCCGACCCGTCGGGTTTCTCTGCCGGCCGCGTGCACTGCGCCTGACCGCGCGGCAGCGCGGCGGACCCGCCGGTCTTCTCGTCGTGCGCACGCCCGGCGAGGCGCCGGTGCGGGACGATCAGCGCGCGCCGCTGGTCGAGCTGGCCTACGGCCTGACCCGGCAGGAGGCGCTCGTCGCGCTCAGGATCGCCGGCGGCGCGTCCCCCGACGCCGTCGCCGAGGCGCTCGGCGTCTCGATCAACACGATCCGCACGCATCTGCGCCGCTGCTACGAGAAGATGGACGTCGAGGGCCAGACCGAGATGGTCTCGCGCCTCCTGTCCGGCCCCGTGGGCTGGCTCGCGGCCGGTTGACCGGACATGCTCGGCGACGTCCTGCTCATTGCGCTGCTCGCGGCCCCCATCGTCTACGCGCTGGCACGGGCGCGCGGCCTGACGAGGGAGGCCTTCCTCTTCAACGAGGGCCGGACGACCACGCTCGGGACCGCCGCCAGCGTCGTGTGCGGGAACGTCGGCATCGGGACCTTCGTCGCCATCTACCTGTTCACGGAGGCGAGCCCGCTCGTCGGCGTCTCGATCGTCGCGGCCTATACGCTCGGGCTCCTCGTCTGCGCGCTGTTCGCCGAGCGCATCCACGCGAGCGCCAAGCGCACCGGCGCCTTCGGCCTCGTCGACCTCGTCGTGACGACGCACGGGGTCTCGCGCCCGCTGCTCGTCTGGCTGCCGATCGCGTTCGTGTTCATCCTGCGCACCACGGTGCAGGTGATCGCGCTCGCCCTGATCCTCGCCGGCGCTCTCGGCCTCGACTTCCCGGTCGCGGTCGCGGTCTCCGTCGTGCTCGGGGGCGCCTACGTGGCGATCGGCGGCTACAAGATCGCGACCGAGACAGACGCGGTGCAGGCGCTCCTCATCCTCGGCGGCGTCGGCGCGATCCTCGCCGCGATCCTCGCCACCGGCGCGCCGCCCGCGCCCCGGCTCGACGATCTGGGTCCCTACGGCCCGGCGCTGCTCGTCGGCATCTGGCTGTTCCTGCCGCTGTCGCCGATCCTGTCCATCGACAATTGGCAGCGGATCGCAACGGCCGAGAGCGCCCGCGCGGCCCGCGCCGGCTACCTCCTGGCCACCCCGGCCTGCCTGTTCGTCTACGCCATGATCGCCGTGATGGCGCTCGTCGGCGAAGCCGGAGACGACGTGCCTGCCCTCCTGCGCGATCTCCTGCCCGACGGGCTCGGCTTCATCGTCGACCTGATGCTCGTCGCCGCCGTGCTCTCGACGGTCGACACGGTCGTCGTCCCGCTGGTCGCGAGCCTCGCGCGGCGAGGGCTCGCGCTGGCGCGGATCCGGCTGATGGTGATCGGCGTGTTCGCGCTCGTCGGCACGGTCGCGGCGGCGATCGGCGACATCCTGCTCGGCGTCGTCGCCGCCTTCAACGCGCTCACCGTATTCCTGCCGGCGGTCGCAGCCTCGCTGTTCCTCGCCAGGCCGACGCCGCTCGCGGCCGTCCTGTCGCTCAATCTCGGCGTCGCCGCGACGATCGCGCTGACCTTCGTCGCGCTCGAAGTCGCCGCTCTCGTGGGCTTCGCCGTGGCGCTCGCCACCTACGCGGTCGCCCACCGCTACGCGCGCCCGACACCGGGCACTCATCGAAATCGATGACGCGAGTCGCGCGCGCCTGACCGAGGGTCGCGGTCCCGAAACAGGAGACGCCGCCTGATGCCCGACTTCCGTTCCTCGTCCCGTGCGCTCGCTCTCGCCGGCGCGCTGATCGCCGCGAGCATGCTCGCGCTCCCCGCCGCCGCCGAGGACGAGCCGACCGTGGATACGCCGATCGCGCGCGCGCCCGAGCTCACCCTGGGCGCGCTTGTCCCCGCGGACTTGCCGGAGGCCGCTTTCGTCAGCGTATCGACGCGCGCGAACGACACCGACGGCCCGTTCGAGGCGAGCATCGAGGCGCTGCTGCCGGGAAACCTCATCCTCACCGTCCTGGTCTCCGACCGCGAGATGCCCCTGTCGATGATCGGCCGCCTGTTCGAGCCCGGCCCGATGCGCGACGCTCTCGTCGACGACGAGGCGTTCGGCGAGCGCGACTGCGCGGGCTCGACCGAGCAGGTGATGATTACGTGCCGCATCGGTTCGGGGTTGGTGCAGGTGACCGGCTCGTCGATCACCGAGGAGCCGTTCCCCTACGAGGACCTGAAGGCGCTGTTCGAGACGATCGACCTGGCGGCGATCGAGGCCGTGCTCGGGCCACGGGGTGAGCAGTGACGGCCCCCGCGGAGGCCGACGCGCGGGCGGGCATGGTCTGGGACCCGTTTCGAGGATCGGTCCCGTTCCACCAAGAAACGGCGCCGAAGCCGACGCCGGGGCGGCAGGTTCCCGGCGGGATCAAGTCGGCGCTCGGTATCCTGTGTCTCGCCTCCGTGCCCTTCCTGCTCGCAGGCCTCGTTTGGCCCGACGTGGCGCTTTTCGTCGGCGCGCCCGCCCTCGCCTTGTCCGTCCTGGGCCTGATGGCGGTGGACAAGATCGGCCGCACCGGCGAGGCGCGGGCGTGGCGCTACGCCGAGATCGCCCGCCTCCGCGATTGGGCCTACGAGCGGAGCGTTCGAGCGCCGCCCGTGCAGGGCCGCCGCCTGCGGACGCCGGGCCCGAGCGGCTTCCGGCCCGCCGATCCGGCGCTCGCGCCGATCGCGGCCCTCCTCGCGCCGCGGCCGGGCCAGCCGATCCCGATCGTCGTCGAGGCGCAGTACCGCGGGACGACGCGCGACGGGATCCCGTTCTGGCTGGGCCTCCAGGAGATGGAGGCGGATGCGAGCCTCGGCGCCGCCGCGCTGCGTCGCGACGCGCACGGCAATACCGGCCCCCGCGGCGTCGTCCTCGCCATGGTCGCCGGCTACGATCTCGACCGGGACACGGGCATCCGCGCGCGCCTCACGGCGCAGGGCCCGCTCGCCGCGCGCGGCGACCAGAGCACCGGCGCGGTGGCCTTCGACCGCCTCTTCGACGTCGTGATCGAGCGGCCCGCGGACGGCGGGGACGAGGCCCGCCTCGCGCTCCTGCGCACGCTGACTCCCGCGATGCAGACGACGCTGCTCGATCTGTTCGCGCGCTACCGCGGCCAGGTGCTGATCGACGGACGAACGGTATTCTTCTCCGGCTGGGACCGGCTGATGTCCGAGGACCCCGCGGTCGTCGCGGCGACCGTGGGGACGATCGTCGACGATTTCGCCGAAGCCGCCGTATCGTTCAAGACCTACGCCGAATAGGAGCGTCGCATGGAAGTCGTCGTCGTCACGCTCGCCCTCGCCGGGGCCGGGCTCTATGTCGTCTCCGTCTACAACGGCATTCGCACGGCGGCGACGAAGGTCGATGAAGGCTGGTCCGGCGTCGCGGTGCAGTTGAAGCGCCGGCACGATCTGGTCCCCGTCTTGGTCGACGCGATGCGCGTCGCGGTGCGTCACGACGAGCGCATGCTCGACGAGACGCTGGCCGCCCGCTCCGCCGCCCGGACGGCGCTCGACGGCGGCGATCGGGGCGCCGTCGCCGTCTCGGAAGGGATCCTCGGCGCGGCTCTCGGCCGGGTCATGGCGGTGGTCGAGGCCTATCCGGACGTGAAGGCGATCCAGGCCGTGGTGCTGCTGCAACGCCAGCTCGAGGAGGCGGAGGACCAGATCGCCGCGGCCCGCCGCCTCTACAACGGCAACGTCCAGGACTACAATCGCCGCCTCGTCACGTTTCCGGGTTCGTCGATCGCGTCGCGGATCGGCGCGCGGACGGCCGCCTTCTTCGAGCTGTCGGCAGCCGAAGAGGCGGCGGTGCACGTCGCGCCGCGGATCGACGACGGGACGCTCGCGGTTCGCAGCGGGCAGCTGCCTCCGCCCGACCCGGCGTGAGCTGGTCCCGTCCGACCGGCTTCCTCGCGCGCGCTCACCGCCCGAGGCGAAGCCGCGGCGCGTCCGGTGGGCGCAGGCCGTCGAGCGTGCTCAGCAACACGGCGCCACGGGGGTCGAAGTCCAGGTTGATGCCCACCCCAGCGTCGTCGATGCACGGCAGCATGGCGACCCGGTATGGATCGGGGTCGTCCGTGACGTCGACCTCGATCACCGGCCCGTAGAAGGCGTCGTCGACCAATCGGGCGAGGTAGGTGTCGGTCGCCGCCTCCGGATCGACGACGAAGGCGTCCTCGAAGCTGCACGTCAGCGGCCAGTCGGGCTCGCCGGAGGCGGTGCAGGTTTCCGTATAGATCACCTCGTATTGCACGCCCGCGTCGGTCTCCGCCTGCGCCAGACCGATCTGGACGCCGTCCGGCCAGACCGCCGCCGGCTCAGCGAAGCAGGCCTCCAGCAGGTCCGGCCCGGTCGGAACGACGGCGGTCTCCACGCCGATCGACACATACAGGCCCGGCGGCAGCGCGGTCAGGAGTTCCGGCGGTGCGGGCCGGCGCGAGACGGCGGCGAGCAGGTTCGGCGGTACGGAGGCCCCGGCGCACGAGATGTACGTCGGCGGGATGCACTCCGCGCCGGTGCAGAACGCCAGCCGACCGGCGTCGGCCGTAAGCCGCAAGCCGGGCGGCTGCCGGTCGGGGGCGGACAGGAGCGAGCACGATCCATCCGCCGCGCACTGCACCTCGGCACGCACCTCGGGGGCGCCGTATCGCGCATCCCAGGCCACCAGCAGCCCGTCTGGATGGACCCAGAGCGGTTCGTTGTGGCAGGCGGTGTCCAGGCCCCACCGCTCGACGATCCGCTCGTCCGTCCAATGGCCGGCGAGAACGCCGAAATCGAGCTCCGACGCCTGCGCATGCGCTGCCGTGGCACTTCCGACGGCGAGCGCGAGCAGAGCCGGAAGCCGGACGAACTGCGTCCCGGCACGCACGGAACGGGGGATGGCGCGGGTGTGATGTGACATGGCGTCGGCTCCTGGCTTGATCTTTTCAGCGCGCGCGACCGGTCAGGGCGTCTCGGCGCCGTGGCGCATCCGGAACTCCGCGAGGACCGCGCCGTCGCGGGCGTCGACGACGACCACGCCGCCGGCCCGCGGCCGAAGGCCGGTGGTCGCCTCGACGATGGCGGGAGTGGTGACGAGAACGTGCCAGGCCCCGCCGCTGTAATCGAGCCCGCGCGCCAGGGTCCGGACCGCAACGGCGGCGAGCCGGCGGGCGTTGTCGCCGAGCGCGTAACCGTCGAGCCGCCGGTCGAACTGCGCCGGCGGCGCGGCGTCGCTCTCCGAGACGGCGGTGTCGTCCAAGCTCGCAGCCGCGAGTTCCCCGGCCGTCTCCACGAGGGCGCAGTCGCGGCCGGCGTGGATCGTGGCGGGCGGCGCACCGAGATGGCGCATCAGCTCGCGCATCGAGGCGAAGCCGCGGAACCCGTCGAGAGTCGAGAGCAGCCGGCCCTCGTTGCAGAAGCCCGGCGCGTTCTCGGGCGCGGCCACGAGCCCGAGCACCGCGTCGTCCGGCACGATGAACGCGACGATACGGGCGTCGGCATCGACCCGCCGCAGGCCGAGCGGGGGCGGCTCGGCGACGACGTAGCCGAAATCGGGACGCAGCACGATCGCCTCGGTCACCGCCTCCGGACGCGGGTCGTAGCCCTCCGTCGGCTGGAGATCCCCTATGACGCAACAGGGGACGAACGGTGTCGCGTCGACCGGCGCCGCGCCGAGCAGCACCGCCGCCCGCGACCAGCCGCCGTCCGGCAGCGCCGGATCGAGGCCGAGCTCGACGTACTCGCGCAGCATCCGGCTGCACGCGGCCGCGTCGGGCTCGCGGCCGGAAATCATGCCGTAGCCGTTCTCGATGACGTGGCCGCGCAGGAACTGCACGAGCGGCGTGTCGGCCCGCTCGAGCAGCGCGCTCGAATAGGCGTCGAAGGCCTCGCAGGCGCGGCTGCGCTGCGAACCGGTCGAGACCGGCAGGCCGTCCGGAGCGGTGGGCCGCGGAGCGAGCGTGTCGATCAGCGAGACGACCACGCCCATGTTGTCGGCATTGCCGGGGTCGAGACCGTAATCGTCGAGAACGGTGAGCGTTTGATAGCAGTCGACCTGCGCGGCCGCGTCGAACGACGTGACGTCGACGCTCACGAACAGGTCTCCGAGCGCGCCGGAGAGTTCGAGGCCGCCGCCGATCGTCAGGCCCCGTGCGATCGGCGTCAATGCCCGGCAGGCGTCCGGGGCGTCCGGGGCGTCGAACGACCCGCCGCCCTCGACGAAGACGTTCAGGGTGTCGACGACCGTGCTCACGACGGACGTCGTGTTCACGTCGGTCGTGTTCACGATGGTCGTGTCCCCGTCGGGCAGCGGCGTCGTGCGCGGCAGGACCATGGAGAGACCCGCCAGCTGGTCGAGGGCGCGCTGGCACTTCGCGTCGGTCTCCTCGCCGCCGAAGGCGAGGCCGGCATCCGTGAAGATCGATCGCACGAGCTGCACCGTCGCCGTGTCGGCGACGGAGAGGATCTCCGCCTCGCGCCGCAAGAGCGCGACGCAGACGGGGCTACGGTTCGCCTCCGCGGAGGCGGCGTCCCTCGGGTCGGGCGCCGGCCGCCCGTCCGCCGGGTCGTTCGTGGCGACGGGACCGGGCGCAGCAGCCGCGGCGCGCTCGAACAGCAGGACGACGGCGATGTCCGGCGCATTGCCGAACGTCTCGAGTTCCGTCAGGCCACCGCGCCGACGGGAGCCGATGATGGCGACGGCGCGAGCGCCGGAGACGAGCAGCAGCACGTCCGTCTCGAAGGTCGGATCGGCGGCCTCGCCCCAGAACAGGCGGTCGCCGCCGCCACGATAGGCGATGTGGGGCGCGGGATCCGACCCGAGCCAGGCGGCGACCGTGCCGCCGCCGGTCTGGGGCGCGCTCTTCGAGATCAGCGAGGCGACGGCGCTCGCGGGGAAGCCCGCCTCCCGAAGAGGCGACGACCGCGTCCCGTCGACGACGAAATCGTGCCCGTCGGCGGACGCGCGGATCTCGAACCGATCGACCGTGCCGGCGGCAGCGGGCTCCGGGCGAAAGAGGTCCAACTGCGTCACGGCGTAGATCGGCTCGCCGAGGCGCGTCCAGGTCCCGACCAGCCCGTCGTCGCCCGCGGCCGCCGCGGGCGGAGCGGGAGGAGCCGCGGCGTCGTCGCGCGACAGAAGGAGATACCGGTACTCGCCGAAATCCGCCTCGTGCCCGATGAACACGTGCCTGGAGTCGGCGGACACGTAGGCGAACACGTAGCGGCGCAGCCAGAGCGTCGCGTCGTCGCCGACGTGGTCGCGTACCAGCGGCCCGTCGGGATAGGGGAGGCGGAATTGTGAGGAGGCGTCCGGCATGCTGATCGACGCGCCCTTCATCGTGTCGAACACCGTATCGAAGCTCTCCGCGAAGCTGCGCCCGTCGCGGACGAACGCGCCGAGCGTGAACGCGCCGCGGGCCTCGTCGGCGAAGCGGGCAGCCTCGCCGGGCGGGGAGACGACGAGCCGTTCGCCGTCGGCGATCACGCGCGCCTCGAAGGCCTCCGAGACGAGCTGCATCTGCGCGAGGTCCTCGAAGTCGTCGAGCCGGTCGTTCATCCCGCCCGTTCCGAAGGCCCAGAAGGCGCCCCGCCAGAGGTCGCCTTCGGCGCCGGCCTGCTCCGCCGGGTCCACCGAGGGCGTGGGCGACGGATCGACCGCCTTCGTGGAGAGCGCGGCGATCCCGTCGAGCATCGTCTTGCACTGGTGGTCCATCGGGTGACCGGACACCGACAGCGTCTGGCCCGCGAGAATGGCGTCGAGCCGCGCCGTCAGGTCCGCGTCGCCGCGCTGGCGCAGGAGCGAATCCTCCTTCGCCCACGTCTCGCAGGCGCCGCCGCCGATGGGGTCGTCCGCCGTCGCCTCGTAGAGCCGCGTCTCGAACTCCGCGCCCGCGTCGAGATTGGTGCGCCCGGTGTCGGTGACGCGCTCGAACACGTAGGTGCCGTCCGGCGCGAGGCCGAAGGCCGCGTCCGACGTCATCTGGACGAGGAGCTGGTCCGCGGACGGCCCGCCGGCCACCCGCAGACGCAGGTCCGCATAGGCCGGGAGGTCCTGCGCGAAGGCCCGCACGCCGTGCGCGCCGGCATGGGTCCAACGGGTGTCGCCCGTCGGCTCGAGGCGGATGGCGGTATTGAACGGGCCGTGGTCGCGCGCGAGCTCGCAGACCACGTTGGTGCGCGCGAAGGTCTCGCAGCCGCCGCCGATGTTGAACGCGTGGACGCGTCCCGCGAGCGCGCCGTCGACGTCGTCGAGCTGCAGCAGCACGACGTTGCCGTCCGTGACGCCGGACCGCCAGGTCCAGACGCTGGCGAGGCCGGACGGCGGCGGCGGCGGGAGCGGCGTCTCGACCTCGCGAAGAGCGCCCTCGAGCCGCGTCAGCACGATCGGCGGGCCGGTGAACGCGACCGTCTGGTTCGGCACGGAATAATCGAGGCGCAGGGTGTCGGCGGGGCGACCGTCCGGGCCGAAGTCGTTCAGGAGGCGAAAGCCGGTCGTCCAGAGGATGTCACCCTGATCACCGGTATCGACGCCGCCGACGACCAAGGGGACGCCGCTCTGCGGCGCGCCGGCGAGCTGCGCCGCGAAGGGTCGGTTCTTGTCCGCGACCTCCCAGGCCCAGGTGAAGCCCTGCGGCGCGCCGGACGGGAAGGCGCCCGCGGTCTCTTCGTCGTCGAAGTGCCGGATCTCGCCCTTCAGGGCGCCGTCCTCGGGCACCTCGATGTCGAGCTGGACGGTGAGCGGCCCCAGCGTCCCCGACCAGAGCCCGCTCATGCCCTCGAAGCGGTTGGGTATCGGCGCGACCTCGCGCGGCGCGCGGTCGAGCGGACGCAACAGGATCGTCTCGGTGCGCATCGAGATTAGATCCTCGCGGGTGGGCGCGACGGCCATCTCCAGCGTCGCGTTCGTCGGCAGGCGCATCTGCATGAAATGCCGCTGCCCGATCTGCGATTCCTCGGGCAGGTCCTGCACCGGCGCCGCGAAGGCGGCGTTGCGGCCGCGGCCCGGCATCGGGCGTGCGTCGGCGACCATGGCGAACGGACGCAGCTTGGATGCGACCTCACCGAGCCGGGGGAGCACGGACCCGCGATAGGCCCCCTCGCCGTCGGGAAAATAGCGGAATTCCACGGCGAGCCGGTCGGCGCCCACCGCCGAGATCGCGGCCTCGATCGTGAGCCCGCCGATCTCGCCCAACCAATTGCCGACGAGATCGCTCTGCCGCGGCCGATCGGCCCAGGCGGCGAGCGGCGGGATCACGTGGGTCTCCAGCGTGCCGTCGTCGCGCGGGCGGGTCAGTTCGAAGTCGAGCAGCGGCAGGGCGAAGTTCGCCCGCTGCCAGAGCCGGAACGTCGCGCCGGAGGCCGCGTCGACGCCCGAGAACCCCTCCGCGCCGCTCGCGGGCGACAGGAGGACGTCCACCGGAACGAGGCCGTCCTTCTCGATCGCCTCGCACAGGCCGGACGCGAGCCGGTCGGCGGCGGGGACGCCGGCGCAGGAGCTCGCGGTCAGTCTGTCACGCCCGACATGGCCCGTCGCGCGCAGCGGCCGCGCCGGATCGCCGGTCGGCGCGATGTCGAGCGCGAAGCCGAGCCAGCCGTCGATGATCGGCTGGCTGCGCCAGCTTCCCACGACCGAGGCCGGATCGGGCGCCTGCGCCTGCGCGGTCGCGAGGCTTCCGGCGGCGAGCGCCAGCCAGAGCAGGAGCCGAGCGAGCAGCGTTCGGGCGAACGCAGGTCGGCAGACGGCGCGGGCGATCGATGTCATGGCGGCGGGTCCTTGCTCCGACGACGGGACTACGGCCGCACGGTCGAACTGCGCGCGCCCGGTTCGTGTCGGTATCCCGCGCTCGACGCGAATTGGGATCATTCATATGGACGACCTACCGCACGAGCGGAGCGATGGACGTCCTCGAGAGTATCCTGGGAGCATGCTCGGAGTTGTTTCCGCGTGAAATCTCGATGGGAGATGTACCGGCGAAGCGCTCACCCTGGCGATGGAGGCGGGCCTCCCTGAACGAGCCTCTCGCCGCCGTGGGCCCGCGGATGGCCGACGGCTATTCGAGGCCGGTGGTGTTCGGGGGGAGCGGTCGCGTTCATGCAAAAAGCCCCGGCGGGGTTCGCCGGGGCTTTTCGGGGTTTGGTTGCGGGGGCAGGATTTGAACCTGCGACCTTCAGGTTATGAGCCTGACGAGCTACCGGGCTGCTCCACCCCGCGGGAAGGGTGTCGTGTCCCCTCGTGGGAGGGGGGTGTCGCCGTTGAACGCGAACGGCCCCGATGTGTATCGGGGCCGGCGCGTGTTGGGCGTCGTGAAGAGGATGGATGGGGTTCGGCGTGTCTCTCGCGAGACGGAGATGCGGCTTTCGTCTGTCCTTTGCAGGCCCGGCGACGACCTACTCTCCCGGGACTTCGTGTCACAGTACCATCGGCGCTGAGGAGTTTAACGGCCGAGTTCGGGATGGGATCGGGTTTTATGCTCCTCGCTCCGGTCACCGGGCCGGCGAAGGACAGACAGCGCGCATAGGATGGTTTCTGGTCTCGTCTGGTTTTCGTTGCAGGCGTTCTCGCCCTCGCGTGTGGCGCCGTCGGCGCGCCACGCGCAGGGATCATGAGAGACGATCAAGCCGATCGAGCGATTAGTACCGGTAAGCTCAACGCATTGCTGCGCTTGCACGCCCGGCCTATCGACGTGGTGGTCTACCACGGCTCTCGAGGGAGATCTCGTTTCGAGGTGGGTTTCCCGCTTAGATGCCTTCAGCGGTTATCCCGTCCGCACATAGCTACCCTGCACCGCGGCTGGCGCCACGACAGGTCCACCAGAGGTGCGTCCATCCCGGTCCTCTCGTACTAGGGACAGATCCTCTCAAATCTCCGACACCCACGGCAGATAGGGACCGAACTGTCTCACGACGTTCTGAACCCAACTCACGTACCACTTTAATCGGCGAACAGCCGAACCCTTGGGACCTGCTCCAGCCCCAGGATGTGATGAGTCGACATCGAGGTGCCAAACGATCTCGTCGATATGGACTCTTGGAGATCATCAGCCTGTTATCCCCGGCGTACCTTTTATCCGTTGAGCGATGGCCCACCCACGCGGGACCACCGGATCACTATGGCCGACTTTCGTCTCTGCTCGACATGTCCGTCTCGCAGTCAGGCGGGCTTATGCCATTGCACTCGACGACCGATTTCCGACCGGTCTGAGCCCACCATCGCGCGCCTCCGTTACTCTTTGGGAGGCGACCGCCCCAGTCAAACTGCCTGCCATGCGCTGTCCCGGGACCGGATGACGGCCCGCGGTTAGACATCCATGTCGCCAAGGGTGGTATTTCAAGGGCGGCTCCACGCGAGCTGGCGCCCACGCTTCGAAGCCTTCCACCTATCCTACACATGCCGACACGAATGCCAGCGCAAAGCTACAGTAAAGGTGCACGGGGTCTTTCCGTCTGACCGCAGGAACCCCGCATCTTCACGGGGAATTCAATTTCACTGAGCCGATGCTGGAGACAGCGGGGAAGTCGTTACGCCATTCGTGCAGGTCGGAACTTACCCGACAAGGAATTTCGCTACCTTAGGACCGTTATAGTTACGGCCGCCGTTTACCGGGGCTTCGATTCAAGGCGTGAACCTCTCCTCTTAACCTTCCGGCACCGGGCAGGCGTCAGACCCTATACGTCGTCTTGCGACTTCGCAGAGCCCTGTGTTTTTGCTAAACAGTCGCCACCCCCTGGTCTGTGCCCCTCCCGCCTGGTTGCCCAAACGGAAGGCCTCCTTATCCCGAAGTTACGGAGGTAATTTGCCGAGTTCCTTCAGCATCGTTCTCTCAAGCGCCTTGGCATGCTCTGCCAGTCCACCTGTGTCGGTTTCGGGTACGGTCTCACGCGGGGGCTGTTTCCCGGGACCCTCCGGCCGCAGAACCAATCCGATAAGGCTCTACGACGACTTGGATCCGTCACCACCCGCTGGCTCAGGACTATTCACCTGATTCCCATCGACTACGCCTTTCGGCCTCGCCTTAGGGGCCGGCTGACCCTGCGCAGATTAGCTTTACGCAGGAACCCTTGGACTTTCG